>Ga0302130_1000015_pt1 | contig 140372 bp, 109 predicted proteins | sample CB9_surface_MG_FD_203117 | JGI IMG/M metagenome (GOLD analysis project Ga0302130, IMG submission 203117) | Marine microbial communities from Western Arctic Ocean, Canada - CB9_surface | ecosystem: Environmental > Aquatic > Marine > Oceanic | place: Canada: Western Arctic Ocean | collected... | reverse complement strand
AGCGTATAAAAAATTTGCAACAAGAACAGGAAAATGTTCGAGATCGAAAATGCAAGAGGCAATTCAGAGTAGGCTTGATTAAGAAAGGATTGCCAAGCAAGGTAGCGTGAGTGGAAGCACAAGAAATATAAGCTGCGATATACCTCTGAAAGCATTTGCTAATGCGATTCCCTATTATTTCCCCCCTATGGGATTGGCGTGCAAGTGTCAGGCAACAACGTCAGCTTTATTGCTTGGATGCTTTTCTTAGATGGCCTTTTGCTGCCAATCGTCGCATTTGCGAATCGGCCACGCCAATTATTGTTAGACACTGTAAAAGTAATTTGGAAAACTGCGCTAGTGGTGTCGCCGCTCTCGACAGTTAACTATGCGATCACCGCTTGGGCGCTTAGCCAAAAACGCATCGCTCCGGTTGCCGTGCTCCGAGAAACCAGCGTATTGTTCGCTATGCTAATCTCATTTTTGGTCATAAAGGAGTTCTTCTTTGTGCTGCTCATTCTAATCATTTCACTAAACCTCAGCGGCATAGTGTTGCTAGGCGCCTGAATCTTTGACATTTTAAACAGACGCCTCGGAAGGCATTGGCAACTCATCAGCTGTGCCGCGACTTAGCAATACACCTGTCACTGCCAGCACACCTCCAGAAATAATTAGAAAAGCGTCTCCAACATTGATACCAATAACTTCGGTTGTGGGTAGCGCAATCAAGCCGCCACCAATAGCAATAAATAGACGACCAACAATTCCAAGGGGCCCACTGCGATCGAGTAAACCCACCCCCAAAAGATAGTGCTGAAGAGTGCCGGCGATCAGCACTATTCCTACCACAACCTTAACTGTCGCAAAGAGAGTTTCCCACCACGTGCCAGACAAAATAAGTGCCGGTTCCAATACGAAGAAAAAAGGTATGAAATAAATCACGCTACCCAATCGCATCGCTTTGAATCCAGTAGACAGCGCAGATGCTCCAGCAATGCTGGCAGCTGCGAAAGCGCCCAGTGCTACAGGGGGAGTGATAAAAGACAGCATTCCCCAATAAAGGATAAACAGGTGGACGCTCATTGGGTCTAGCCCACCTTGAATAAGTGCAGGAGCCAATATGATCGCTAGAAATACATAGGCCGCGGTTACCGTCATGCCAATGCCTAGAAAGAAGCTAGTGAACGCTCCCATTAATAATAACAGCAGCGTCGAATCTCCAGCAATATAAAGCAGGTCATTCACTAAGGTTCCCGACAAACCCGAAACTGAAAGCGCACCAACTATCAAACCAACCCCAGCCATAATTGTCAGCAGTTCCATGAGCAACTTACCTGTCGCCACAAGAAACGAACCCATTTCTTTCATATTCCAGCGATGACTTGTAGATAGTTGATTCAATACTAACAGTATGCCAGTTGCAAAAAATGGGGCAACGGCTTCACGCTGCAAGTAAAGCAAAAGAAAAATTAGCACCATAAAAGCGACTATATAGAACCAGCCCAGCTTCATGGTCTCACCTAACTTCGGCAATTCATCTCGCGGCGTGCCAACCAATCCTTTGCGTGCAGCATAGGCATCAACCTGAACAAACAGTCCAAAAAAATATAATAAAGCTGGTATAGCAGCGGCTAAGGCGACCGTAGAATAAGGCACATTAAGAAAGGTCGCCATAACAAACGCTGTCGAACCCATAATGGGTGGCAACAAAACACCCCCGGTAGAGGCGCAAGCTTCGACTCCGGCTGCATATTCTTTTTCAAAACCATTTTTCCGCATAGCAGGAATCGTCATTTGGCCGGTGGTCAACACATTAGTAATCACGCTACCACTCATAGAGCCCATCAAACCGCTAGATACAATCGCAACCTTAGCAGAGCCGCCGCGAACATGACCAAACAGGGCAAAGGCAAGGTTGATAAAAAACCGACCTCCTCCGGTATGCTGCAGAGCGATACCAAAAATGAGAAAGCCTATGACCAGTTGAGCAAAGGCGCGAAACGGCAAGCCCAGAATACTTTCGATACTCATCACATGATAAGACGCAGTTTCTGCCAGTGTTGAGGACATCCCAGAAATAGGTCCAGGTAATTTTTCAGCGACTATTGGGTAAACCGAAAACACCAGCACAAGAAAGAATAATATCCATCCTCCACAGCGGCGCACAGCTTCCATTATCAGCACCCAAAGTAAATAACTGACCCACACAGCATAGCTTGGCGCTAAAAATTCCCAGCCGTAATCCAGCATTGTTTCAGCGTTGTAAAAAAAGAATCCGCAGGCGGCAAACGCCGACAAACTTAAAGCTCCGTCTAACCAGTAACTTTTAGGGCTGCGAAAAGAGGGATAGAGTAAAAAGCAAAGTGGTAGCAAAAGACCCATCAGTGCATAGTAATAATGATTCTGCACTGTGATGGCAAAATCAAGAAGCGGGCTCTCGGAGAACATACGCAGAGAGTCCATCGCTAGGAAAGCACTGCATAGCGCGGCAACACCTGTAAGCCAGCGCAGTGCTACCGGCAACTCGCCTGCATTATTATTCACTAGCGCCACACCGGATCATAACCGGCTTCTTCTAAACGTTGTCCTCGCAATTTCTGCCACGCTTGGACAAAAGCCTCCTGATCACTGATTCCTCTTGCAACCATTTCAGTCCAAGCTGAAGCGAGCACTTCTTGACGCTTAATAAGAGCCTGATTATGGGCTTCAGTCTCATCAGTCCAGACACCAATTTCTCTCCAATAGTTAACAGAACCCGCATGATAGGGCACTACCCATTCAAACACCTGAGACTCCAACGCCCAACCTATAGCACCTGGGTCGGAGTCCTTAAAGTCGTCATAGTTCTCGCTAATAACCCGCGTCAGTGAATAAACTAAATCGTCGTCTTGGACAGCCAACGTCGTTAGTAGTGGATACGGATAGGTTCCCGCTTCATGAGGGTTATCCTCATCGATGCCAGCGCCACGTGTGGCAATATGTTTGGTGAAATAGGGACCAACCGCCAGAAGTCGCTCCCAGCATGCCTCATCATCGTGAGGTGCTGGCAACCAGTGAATACCTCGGGGGGAAGCTTCAAGACGAAAAGGAGGCCCTGACACAGTGGTTGCAAACGAGACATCAACGTCGCCGTTTATCACTCCGTTCCATGCAGCGTCATAGCCGGGAAAGTCTACTCGAACAACGTCGTCCCACGTTAACCCACCACAGGCTAAATAGGCTTCCATTGAAATATTTAATGCCGGTGCGGCTCGCACATAAGGCACCCGGCGCCCACGCAATCCAGCAAAGCTAGTAATACCGGTATCTGCAGCAACAGCCACAGCTTGATTGCTCAATCCATTGGAGGTCATCACTAAGCGCAACGGCTGAGGGCCCCACTCTGGGCGCGCAAACTGGAACATACCTTCTTGAGCCAAGTACGTCGCAACACCATTTGCAGTGAAATCAACTCGCCCGGTCTTCAAGGGCAGTAACCGAGAGACGTCATTTTGGCCTGGGATAACTCGTAGAGTAACGTTATATTTCTTCCGTAACATTGCGCCGATAGCGACGGCTTGATTATATCCCGTAGATCCCAAGTTATAAGCTGTCCAGGCCATGCGACTTGGAAGCTCCGGCTCACTCGGCTGGGCTGTGGCTAAGCTTGCCACGACAAATGGAGCAAGTAGAAATAGCGATCGGAAGGTCTTTAAACCTTTTAATGACAATGGCTTTATGCACTTCAAAAGCAAGCTAACTCTCCTGTTTTGTTGGCCTTTTTTTTGGCCTATTATTCTGGCCTAGGTTTTCAGGCGTTGAGGCCACAGACTATCAGGGGCGACAGGCAAGTGGAAGGATTAACCGGCTTCTGAAGCAATGGTCGATAAGTGAGCTTCCAAGCGTCCAGCAAAAAAGTTCGAGCAAAATAATGCCTCCAAACTTTAGTGTTAAAAAAGCTCTCAAGTCAATTCAACAGTGACATAAACATCCCTGGAAAAAATATCAACTTTGCTAAAACCTTTAACTTAATGAGACCTACAACCCCAAATCACATATGATCCGCATTACTTTGATATTTTGGAGATTAGCAAGTGAGAATTCTCAACATCGTATTACAGGCAATTGGATTCGTTGTACTGATTGGCGCAGTAACAATTGGAACACTGCGCATCCAACGTAGCAGCGCAGACGGGGCAACGGTTGTTTTTCCCGGCGGCGAACTGGTAGCGGGAGAATTGCACACAGGGCCGGAGCCAGACTGGAGTTTCACCGATGAGATCTTTACCATTGAGCTGCAGCTCAATGATCCGATGGCCACTCGCCGTATTTTTATACTCGAGAGCGAGGGCAAGATTTACGTCGTCTCGGGTTATATGAAATCTTTTCTTGGTAAAATTTGGAAGGAATGGGCGTTCGATGCAGACAAAGGTAACGATCAAGGCGTACTGCGCGTAAACAACGTCCGCTACCCTAGACAGCTAGTTAGGATTAAGGAAGGAGATGTGCTCAATGGCATATCTGCCAAGTTGCTTGCCAAGTACAGTGGCGTACCCACGCCCGTTTCAGCCACTGCCATTGCTACAGCCAGAGCAGATATTGAAGCTGGCAATAGTTGGATATTTGAACTCGCCCAACGTTAAGACTTGAGGATACAAACCATGACACTACGAAATTATCTTATTCTTTGTGCTGCCGGATCTTTACTTACCGTGCTCGTCTTACTGCTTGTGCCAAGCATAGGAGAAACGGTTGAAGGCTTACTCATAGCCTTTCTGTCTAGCAATGCAACCTAATTAAAGCAAAATAAAAAAACTTACTCGCTGAACGGGTTTTTATATGAAGATCAGCACCCGGTCAAAAATCAGTTATGCGGTCGGAGAAATTACGCTGGCTGTTTTTGCGATGGGCGCCAGCGTAAAGATACAAATAACAAAGGTTTAAGGAATAAAAGAAACCAAGGCACCGGCATGAAGGAAACACCAAAAGGCAATTTGGGTATTCCCATCTCTAGCGCAATTTACTAGCCTTCCAATTTTGCCTTTTATTTGCAGTTCCACTTCTTATAGTCTTAAGTTGCTAAGTTGTGAGTGCCCCCAAATACACTAAGAAATACCTTAACTCAGACCCAATATGAACCGTTATGGCCGAACGCGAATATATCTCTGCAGCTTCCTTGGCGCAGGCTCTCCACCATAAAGATTGCCAGCGGCGTCAGCTGCAACAAATTCTGCTCCGTCTCCTATAGTGCTCCTAGGGTCTCCTGTTGGAAGTTGAATAAAGTATTTCACCCAACCAAGATGGGCGTCCCCAATACGTATGCCCATCTCCCAACCCGGGTTCTGCAAATCGTCGGACTCAGAGTCAGCCACATAAATATTGTCATGTTGATCAAAGAAGATACCGCTCGGTCTACCAAACTGAGTCCACTGGGCAAGAAACTCACCATCTTGAGTAAACAACTGAAGACGGTTATTGGATCGGTCGCCCACGAATAACCGTCCACGCTGATCGATGGCTATCGTGTGCAGTGTTCTGAACTCCCCTGGCGCATAGCCGGGCTTGCCCCAAGCCTTGATAAAATTACCTCTGCTATCGAACTTAACCACCCTCCCATTGCCGTCATTATTATGTCCGTCGGCAACAAACACATCGCCATTGTCGGCTACAACTACATCCGCCGGCGCATTGAAATGGTCTGGACCACCCCCGGACTCACCTGGAGTACCAAGTACTATTAACACTTCACCGGTAGGCGAAAACTTAACGACCTGATGCCCCCGTGAGTCGCCATCAGGAATACGCGCGTTGCTAACAGCATCGGTTACCCATACGTTGCCGTCTGCGTCTACATCGATGCCATGGGGCCAAATAAACATGCCGCCGCCGAAGCTCTCGACCACATTGCCTTCACTGTCAAACTTCAGTACCGAGTCTAAATCCGAGTCCATGCACTCATCGCCAAAACGGTCTGGCGCTATTGCATCACAGCGCACAACCGCCCAAATATGTTCACCGTCCGGGTCAACATCAAGGTCGCCAACCGCGCCCTGAACGCGGCCATTTGGCAACTGCGCCCAACCTTCGATAGTAGCGTATGGGTTGGGGAAGCCCTGTGAAAAGGCTGCGCTGGTTAATATAAAGAATGGCAAGATTAGAATGACTCTTGAAAACAGAAACTTAGCTGGCATCATGGTATCTCTCCGAAAGATCTGGTTGTTGTTATTTGTCTTAAAAATGGACGACTCTATTTACCAGACACAATAGAGCTTGATTTGATTAATATCCACCTTACACACTTCGATTTCACGTTTATGGACTTGTAATCAAATAGCAAAATCACTCGGCAGGTCCTGCCAACCAAACATACTTGCGGGTGATTCGCCTCCCTTGGCCTTTGGCTAGGACTCAGCTGTACTAATTCTCACCAGGTGAAATGCTAACCCTTTCCGTATTTTATCACGCACCGATCAACCTTAAGGTGTTAACTTATTACGGCCCTCTATTTACCGCTTACTGCGGCCTGATTTATGCGCAGCTTACCTACTCCTAATTATTGAGTGCCCCTGTCAAAACGAATTGTTCAATTTTTGACCAGCCTGATTGATAGGATAAAAGGCTTCCATTTGTAAAATGAATACAAAATCCAGATTGTGCGGCTATTATTAACAGTAATTACTAATAATTAACTGAAAAGCATACAGATAAAACTGCTAGCACTGCTGACGGTGACCGAGAGATAAATAAAGGAGAAAAAAGCGGTGTCATCGCCTACCCTCAACCTCCCTGGCAGTATATTAGTCGCCAGACAGCCCATATTTGATAAGGAGCTCGAGGTTTTTGCCTACGAGCTACTATTTCGTAGTGGAGATAAGAATATTGCCGGTGTGACGGACGGCAACTCTGCCAGCTCCCAGGTGATGATCAACGCTTTTCTTGAAATCGGCATCGATACTATTTCAGGCGGGCGCGTCTGCTTTGTAAACCTTACTCGTGATTTTATAGTGGGCCAGCTGCCACTGCCATTTCCACCCAGCATTTGCGTTATTGAGATACTAGAAGACATTCAAGTCGATGAGGAATTATTGACTTCGATTAAGAGTTTCACTGACAAGGGCTTTACTGTGGCGCTCGATGATTATGTTTTCGAAAAAGACAAAATGCCCTTATTCGAGCTGATTGATATCGTTAAAATCGACATAATGGCCTGTGATCAGGATTTGCTGGAGGATAATGTAAATCAACTTAAGACCCGCAATGTAAGGTTGTTGGCTGAAAAGGTCGAGACACGAGAGGAGTTTGAACTGTGCAAATCTCTTGGTTTTGATTACTTTCAGGGCTACTTTATAAGTAAGCCGGTCGTTATCAAGGGTGTTGACTTAAAGCCCAGCCGAATAGCATTGCTTAAAGTTTTAACGATGCTTGAAGACCCCGATTGCGACATTGACGTGCTCGAAGGCTTGATAAGCAGGGACGTGGTCCTCAGCTACAAACTATTGAGAATTATCAGTTCGCCATATTTTGGATTCAGACGAGAAATTACCTCGATCAAACATGCCGTAGTGACCCTAGGTCTTAAAGCTATACGTGACTGGTTTGTAGTAATAGCCCTCACCAATATTGATGATAAGCCAAATGAGTTGATTCTAATGACATTGCAGCGTGCAGCAATGATGAAATCGCTGTCAAAAGATTTTCAGGTAAATAGCGACGTTGCATTTACCACGGGTTTATTCTCTTTGATTGATGCAATTATGGATCAACCAATGAGCACCATATTGAACGCACTATCATTATCTAACGATATCACCTCCGCGCTAATTGCCGGAGAGGGCAGTCTAGGCGAGCTATTAACGACTGTTATCTTATATGAGAGAGGTCGATGGGAAGAATTGGAACATTCTCAGGATGGATCAGATGAGTTCGGCACTCATTATTTAGAGGCGGTGAATTGGGCAAACAGCTTGATCCGGACCGTTTGAGCCTTTAAAGTTTTAGCTCTAAAGATCGCCGGCAAATGTTCTGCCGGCAGATTCATCCACCTTCCGATGTACCCGAGTAAATAAATAGATCAAAAAAACAACAGACAGCACAAACACAGGTCATGCTTAACCCTTTCTGCTCCAGCCACTTCCCACCAGCCGTGCAAGTTGTGCTTTAGCGGCTGCTGATATTATGGGCACAGCATGGATATTCAGAGAAGATTTCAGACAGTAAAAAACTATCAGCTGACCGCAGCCTCTAACAAGGTTAAAGATCCTGCTCCCACGTCAAGTCTCGCCCGAATCCCCAGAGGGACCACGGTTTTATCTTCAATGTGCCCAATCATCGCCCCACGCAGTGTCGGAATACCCAACGGTTCGAGCCGATCCCGCAATACCTGCTCCATGCTAAAGGTGTTGCCGTCATAGCCGTCGTCTGTAAATTTTCCGAGCACAATGCCAGCGACCCGCTCTAACTTACCGGCCATCCACAGATGCGTAAGCATACGGTCAACACTGTATGGCGGCTCTGAAACATCTTCTAGAAATAGAATAGCACCCTCGAAATTAGGCTCAAAAGGCGTACCAAGCAGAGTCACCATAAGAGAAAGATTACCGCCAACCAAGTGTCCCTCGGCGACGCCAGAGACAATAGTCGTTAAACGGTTTTCCCAATCAACAACCCCAGGGCGAGTTTCAAATTCAGGCGGTTCGCCAATCCGAATATTTGAGACTGGCTCTATCAGCACCTTTCTATATTGGTCGTAGCTATAGTCAGAGAAATTGCCACCGGCGATGGGCCCATGAAAAGTAACCAACCCAGTTCGCAAGTAAATGGCATTCAAAATAGCGGTGATGTCGCTATACCCCATAATAATTTTGGGGTTCGCTGAGATCACTTCGTAATCTAGATAACGCAGCAGCCTGCCCGAGCCATAGCCCCCTCTTACGCAAAATATCCCGTCCACATCAGGATCGGCGAACATAGTATTGAGGTCATCGGCTCGCTCCTTGTCGGTGCCAGCTAAATACTGAGTTCGACTAAAAAGATTAGGGGATGGCTTGGCTGAGAATCCAAGCGAGCCCACTAGCTCCATCGCCCCGTGCAAATCCTGATCTTCTGGCACGTTACTCGCGGGAGTCACCAAACCGACGGTCATGCCGGGGCGCAAACGCTTTGGCTTTACGACAGTCGAGCTTGCCGCCGCGCGCGTCATAACTGGTAACGTAGAAACCCCTACTGCAAGAGTCCCACAGGCGGCCATTAATTGTCGTCGGGTAAGTGTCATTGTTGCCGCCCTGCTTTAATAGCTTAAGATGCTAAAGACTATCCAGACCAGCAAATTTTGTAAATAACTAAAAGGGCAATGTTTACGTCGAGAAAAGATGCAATTCTCCGACTCTATTTTCATCTTTAGATGGGATAACAGATACTGAGCGACCTTATCTGAAGATTGAACGGCCTGTGACAACGCTGGGTAGGTCTTCCACTCATTCCACATGCGCGGATGAACTACGACCTCAACATTAAGTCCGTCGGCCATAGCAGTTCCAGCAACACGAGCCCCACCGCTATTTGCTGCCTCGTCTTCTTCCTCCTGAATCTGCAACGTCGGCAAACTCAACCAATTGCCTAATACCACCGAGATCAGAGGATTAAGCAAATCAGAATTTCACATATGAGAACCGCTGACAGCGATGACGGGGAAATCGTCACATAAAACACAACCCGCACGATGCTAGCAAAAATAAACTTTTACCCATACTGTCGGACGTTAGCAGACTTCAGCCTTCTCGCTCACCCCTAGAAATAACACGTCAAGCGACTATAAAATTAGGCCCTATTCTTGACAATCCAGACCGTGCTGCGATGTCAGGACTGAATGCTCTATTGGAAGCTGCAGGATGATTAAGATACTTTTCGTCAAATACGTTCTCGACCCCAACTCTCAACTCGATTCCCAGCCCAAGGTCGGCCCGCGCTGATAAATTCAACAGAGAGTATCCATCAGTCGATTACTCAAAATTGATCAAGGCTATACGATCTTGGTCAGCGCAAGTGATATCCTCTAGCGATACCAGCCAATTGTTAGATTAATAGTCCAACTCCAAAATCACGTTATCAGGCGACACTCGGTAAAGATCGTCATCGACATCATCCCGCTGTCCGCGGACAATACTAGCAATGGCTCGCAGGCTAAGTTTATCGCTGAGCTTCATATCACCTTCTATATCAAAGCTATAAAAAGTCGCGTCCGTATTATTAAACTGCAAAGGATTGACAACACCCATACCCATATTACTCATCATCATAACCAGCTTATTGATTGCCATGTTCGTCGCTGGCGTGCCCTGAATAAAATCAGCAACGCGTTTGTAAAATGTTCGAGGGTAAGTACAGGGATTTTGCTGCTCCTAATCCAAGCCCAGCTCTATTTCATGGACCAACTCTGGATTTAAATCAACATTCCCGACATAGGTATTACCGTCCGCCATGCCGCCAGTGGATTCCATAGGTGTTCATAGGTGTTCATAGGTAACGTGCTTGATCTGATTAACGTAACTTCGAACCCAATGTTAATAGCTGGTGGCAACGCAGCTAGTACAATAAACAAGAGATTTTGTACTGATCAAATAACTACAAAAGAGCCAAAACCTCTAGGCTCGAATCTAGATTTCCTGAACAGACGTTCGATTATACCCTTGAATTCGACTATTTGTGCTCCGAGCTGCTTTTTTACACACGAAACCAGAGGGGCTCCTCCAAAAAAAAAAGCCAATTCGTGGAGTAAAAAGACAACAATTGGGAACATTCGTTACATTTAATAAAACAAATACCTAAACACTAGTCAGGAGCTAAAATCACTGAAATAATGACTGATCAATTCGATTAAATCGAATGGAGACCTGCCCAGAGATCTTGTTGTCCTCGTAGTTGGAGCTGGATTAATTAAAACAATAATGTTTGATAAACAAGGGAATTTTACATGCTTAATAATTGTCCAAGTAAGCGTAAAGCGCTTGCTCTGGCTGTTTTCATGGGGTCGTTTGCCACGGGAGCAGTTGCGCAAGACACAAATAACGACATAGAAGAGGTGTTAGTCACAGGGTCCTTCATTCGCGGCTCAGCACTCGATGCTCCATCACCAGTCCAGATTGTTGACAGAAGCAGTATAGAAGCCCAAGGCGCTGCAATCATCTGGGACGTAATCAAGAATCTAGAAGTCAACTCCGGCTCATTTACAAACTCAGGCTCCGGTGAACGCTCGCAAACTGAAGGCACTGCTCAAATCAACTTGCGTAACCTAGGGGAAAACTCCACCCTTACACTAATTAATGGCAAGCGAATGGCACCAGCCGCAGCCACCACTACTACCGGTGGCGAATTTGTTGATATTAATTCCATCCCTCTTGTAATGACTGACCGTGTAGAAATACTCACAGATGGCGGTTCCGCTCTTTACGGTGCCGATGCTGTCGCCGGTGTGGTGAATATTATCATGCGAACAGATTTTGAAGGTCTAGAGCTTTATGGCGACCTCCAAAGTGTTAGGTCGGCTGATAACGCTTACGATAAAACAGTAAGCGGCATATGGGGTTGGGCAAGCGACAGTGGGAATACTCACCTTGTTATTTCTGCCGAACGCTTTGAGCGAGATAAAGTATCAGCGTCCAGCGCCAATTTCATTGATGGAAATACTCAATTTGCAGCGGATGTTTCTTCAATTACAGCACCTGTTGCGGTACCTGCTTTCGGTGCCAACACTAATCCGGCCTATCTTCGACCCGATATTAGCGCGGACAACCTTGCTAACGGCGGCACAGACGGCGCTATTTTTTCAGATCCTCTTTGTACAACACAAGCTGGCAGTACAGGTATTCCTTACTTTGTTGGCGGCAAAAGAGAGCTACTTGGAGAGCGCGGAGGAACTTGTAATGAAGACGTCGAGAGATTTAATTTTCTTTCGCGGGATACTGAACGTTCAAGTTTTGCATTGGCCTTTGATCACACCTTCAATGAGTCGGCGGAGTTTTATTCATTCCTTAATTACTCTGAAAATGAAATCATTTTAGAAGGCGGCGGACTCAACAATACAGGCGGATCAGCAAGAACTCGGGGCCCGACGGTATTCTTAGCTCAACCAGGCGCCTACACTAGAAATCCTGCCTTCGGCGGCAATGCCATCGGCCAAACTATGGAGCTAGGTTTCTTTGCTGACCAAATAGGCTTAACCAAGCCTACTTCTATCCCTAATGCTCCGGTGGATATCGCCAATGGCGGCATCAACATTGCTTATCTTGCGAACCCACGTGACGGCCTTCCCAGAAGCGGAGCCCGTTCCAATACAACCAACACCAATGCAACCTTGTTTCAGGCCGGATTACGTGGCGATTTCGATTTTAAAGAACGCGACTGGAACTATGATGTAGGCGTTTCTTGGAGCGCATCAAGTAACGAGCAGTCTTATACTGTGCACAATAGACGAAATACTGAGCTAGCAGCCAACGGACTCGGCGGACCAAACTGTACGCCTAATGGCGTTTCAGATTTCGACTTTGCTGGTCAGCCAGGACCTTTCGGCGGCGCGGTTCCTCAAGCATGGGATTTCTTCAACGCGGGATACACTCAAACTTTTTTCCCTGGTTATGTGCTGACAACTCGTGAAAGCCTTTCATTAGGTCTAACAAGTAATAATCAAGGTCAGGGTGGCTGTGAGTTTTACAATCCGTTCTTGACCCAATTCACTGACCCCTCAGTAGGAAATTCGCCTGAATTACTTGACTGGATGACAGAGCGAGTCCTGCGCGCGGATAAGCGCAACAAATTATTAGTATTTGATGCCTTAGTTGGCGGCGAGCTTATGGAGTTGGCGGGCGGAACTGCGGCGGTCGCATTTGGTCTTCAATATCGTGAGCGGAACACCAAATCAAGAGCACCTGCTCTCAACGACCCCGGTCTTCCAAATTCAATTCTAGGTTATGATGCTGCTGGCGTACCGAACGAGTTCCACGATGTTGAAAACAACTACGAATGCTCATCTTGTATCTTTAACTTCGATAATACTCGTGATACTAGAGCTTTATTTATGGAGCTTTCGCTGCCGTTTATGGACAACGTCGAAACTCAAATAGCGGTTCGTTATGAGGATTATGGGGGAAATATCGGTAGTGAAGTATCCCCTAAGATCGCTATGAGCTGGCGCCCGATAGAAAGCCTGATTGTACGTGGCTCATTCTCGCAGTCGTTTAGAGCACCAAATATTGACATCATCGAGCAAGGCTTAGAAGCAAGTAGCATACTTTTTAGAGATCCAATCTCTAACCAAAAGGTGCGGGCTGGCCTAATCCCGGCTACCGCAGCAAACGGAGAAGTTGAACAAACGTTCACATTGGGGGGCCCTGCTCCAAATGTAGGCAACGAGTATGCGGATACGTTCAGCGCCGGCTTTATTTGGACACCAGGCGGTAGTTTAGAAGGGTTCAGCCTGCAAGCTGACGCATGGCGCTTCGAAGTGAGCGACCGTGTTTTACCTCAGCCAGGTATTTCAGCTGTGCAGCCGGAAATTGATGCATTCAACGCGGTAGTGGGTGACACTAATAATTACATCTTAAATGACTCAATTTCTTCTGACTCACCTGTCTTGGATATTCCTTGTAATCCGACCGCTCTAGCGACAGAGTTTGGCCTGGATTCAGACGAACGCCTTAACTGTGTAGTGAACCCAGATCTATACACCATTGGCACAAAGGGCGTGGGTATTAGCCGATCCGCAAGAAATGAAAATGCTGACTTAATCACTCTAACTCTTTCAGCGCTTAATGCCGGTCAGATTAATGCCGACGGCATCGATCTTAAAATAGCCTATAGATGGGATAATGATTGGGGCCGATTCGGTGCCAGCATTGATTATACTCATGTACGCCAATATGAGTTGGTCGGCGTTCCTGGCTTAGAGCTTGGCCTTCAAGATTTAGGTATTTTCGATGCAGCTGGCACAAGTGGTAACAACCTGCATGTTCGATCACTACCTGACAACAAAGGTAACCTGACTTTTACTTGGCAGCGTGATAATCATGGTGCGACTTTGATTAATCGTCATATAGGCTCTTACCAAGACCTTCAGTACCAAGATGTATTTGATACCGGTAACGCTTTAGTACGCTCACTAGCATCCAGTATGGTTGATAGCTATGACACTTGGGACCTTCAGTATCGCTATTCTTATGACTGGGGTAATACTAATCTAGGCAGTACAAACTTTACTGTTGGTGTTTTAGATATGTTTAATCAAAGAGTCCCTAATCGTGAAACGACTGGCGGTAGTTTGCGCTATGATGCTCAAGTATTCGACCCTCGTGGACGTCGCCTCTATGCCAGAGCATTGTGGTCGTTCTAATTACTGACACGTCGGTACTGTAAAAAAGGCGATGAGAAATCATCGCCTTTTTTTTGATCTGGTTTCGTCAATTAAAGGTATCGAGAAGCGTTTTCTAACCCACAATAGTCAAATCTAGCATCTACAGCATTATCGCCAAATTAGGATTGTAACTTTTGCTGCATTTCAAAGTTAAAAGACATACTTATTCTCTCTCTATCCGAAAGATTTTGAGCAACACTGTGCTCAAGCCATGATGGAAATAAAAATAATTTCCCAGCCTCCGGTGCCAGCTTCGCATGAAAGGCATTTTCAGGTCTCATTCCATCTGCAGCAGGAGGCATCATCCATCTTGCAGCTCGCGGATCCTTAAACCCTATAGCAGGACTGCTGGCATCGCATTTAACGTAGAACACACCACTGATGTGTGAGTACGGATGCAAATGCTCTGGATGAAAACTGTACTTTGGATTGATATTGGCAAACATAGAATTAATAGCCGGCTGATAATTGCTTGTGTCCCAGTGATGGTCCTTGGCAAAGTTATCTGCAGCCAGGTGCATGAATTTCACTAAGTCTAATAGCTCTGGGTCTTTGTAAAGGGCATTGTGCGTAAAATAAGATGTATACCCACTAGGATATTGCTCAGCAGAGATGCGTTTACCCTCAACATCTTGATCTCGCATCCGCTCTACAAATGAAACCAGCTTTTCCTCCATTGCAGAAAACTCTGGAAACCATGCCTCATAGATAAGCGTTGGAAACAGAACCCGTAGACCGTCTCGTTTTTGATTATTATTATCATCGCTCATTTAATTTTCTCGACCTTTGATCAATAAAAAAATAGCACTTTCCATACTGTCAGATTCTACCGCGAGAACCTTTACTTATCACTAGCTGTTAGGTGGGCATTCCGCCTATAAAAAAAATAGCAGGGCTTGAGTAAGCTTTAGCGACACGTCGTGGCTTTGTGTTAAAGTTCACAGAAGCTATGCCAGCAGATTAGGCTAGTCGATAAAGGCAGAGAGAGAGAGAGAGAGAGAGAGAGAGAGAGTTGCCGCGATTGCGAAACCTGAATTCCTTCTATCTATGTTCTACCTGCCCGCCTCGCTATTTAATATTTATATACTTTGTGCTATTTAACTCTTGCCAAGAGTAGCTGATTTTCAATTCCGATAAAGCGAGCGTAACCGTGAACCCAAACATGATTAATTTGTTTCCTCTGCCACTTCAAAAAACCAATCTACTTAGAGGCTACACGGAGCACGAATTGGACTTTATGAAAAGCCAACTACAAAGTAATCATAAATCCATCGCCAATTATGCGTCAACCAACAAGTACATTTTGGACGCCGATGAAATGATAGGGATTCGCCAATCGTTGCAAGAAGCCTTGGACACATACTTTAAGGAAGTCTTTAACACTAGCAACAAACTCAACCTGAAAATAACTCAATCTTGGCTTACTCTTACAGGCAATAGCGAGTCACACCATGAACACGTTCATCCTAACAGCGTAGCCAGCGGAGTGCTTTATATAAACTTGGGCGACAATGATGGCATTAGCTTTTATCGTAATGAAGATAGTCAGTGGTATGAGTTCCTGCGCGAGGAAGAGACATACTACAGCGCAAAGAGCTTTTTCATCGCCTGCAAAGTTGGTGATATAGTTATATTTCCTTCCAATCTTCGTCATGGTGTTAAACAAAATTCGTCACAGTTAGAACGTATTAGCTTAGCATTTAATACTTTTTTCGAAGGGGAATTAGGCCGAGATGAATTCAGCAATGCCTTGACCTTAAGCCTTGGGTCAAACTAATTTCTAACTCTGCCTGTTCGAATTGCTTATACTCTTAACTATTCTCTTATTCATTACCTCAACCGGCAACGAAGAACACGATTAATGAGCACACCGCTGCTACCCCTAGACAATTTGGATAATCGATATCAGCCATTGGCCGCACGATTACGCCCCCTCTCCCTAGGGGAGTTTGTGGGTCAGGACCACTTGCTCAGCCCCGGAAAGTCGATTCACGAGGCTATTCAAAAAAAGCTACCTCACTCAATGATCCTATGGGGGCCGCCTGGTGTGGGTAAAACCACATTGGCGAAAATCCTTGCCACTGCCTGCGACTACCACTTTGAATCTCTGTCGGCAGTTCTTGACGGGGTTAAAGAAATTCGAGCAACAATTGAGCGCGCTCGCTTTCATCAGACCAGTGGGTCTAAGCAGACAATTCTCTTTGTTGATGAAGTTCACCGATTCAACAAAGCACAGCAAGACGCTTTTCTGCCTCATATTGAGAATGGCACTGTGCTTTTTATCGGCGCCACCACCGAAAACCCCGCATTCGAACTCAATAATGCCCTGCTCTCTAGAGCTCGGGTCTATTTACTAAAAGCGTTGACGGTAGCTGATTTAGAAGGCGTGATTGATAGCGCCTTGAAGGACAAAGAAAGAGGCCTAGGCAATCTCAATCTTTGCTTGAGCCCATCACAAAAGAAAATACTGGCAAGAGCAGGAGACGGAGACGCACGCCGTGCGCTCAACTATCTTGAAGTATTAAGTGACATGGCAGATTTTAAGGACGGTCAAAGGCAAATCTCTGACAGTCATATTCAACAAGTATTAGAGGAAGGAAGCCGCCGATTCGACAAAGGCGGAGATAGTTTTTACGAGCAAATTTCAGCCTTGCATAAATCGATAAGAGGTTCAGCTCCGGATGCTGCTCTTTATTGGCTGGCAAGAATGCTTGATGGCGGCTGTGACCCGAACTATCTAGCACGCCGCCTAGTTCGAATAGCCTCAGAAGACATCGGCATTGCTGACCCGAGGGCACTACCGTTGGCATTAAGCTGCTGGGATAGCTTTAATCGCCTGGGTAGCCCAGAAGGGGATCTGGCATTGGCGCAGGCTACGGTTTATTTAGCATCTGCACCAAAAAGCAATGCTGTGTATGAGGCGTTCACTGCGGCAAAGCAAGCAGTAATGCAAAATGGCAGTTTGGAGGTTCCTTTACATTTGAGAAATGCCGGCACATCACTAAGCAAAGAGCTAGGGTATGGCCAGGACTATCGCTATGCTCATGATGAGGAAAATAGCTTTGCCGCAGGGGAAAATTACTTTCCGCCAGACCTTGCCGATGAGCAATTTTACTTCCCAAAAAATAGTGGTCTGGAAATACGGATTAAGGAGAAGTTAGAGATCTATCGATCTCTAGATAAGAAGGCTAAAAACAAACGTTATTAATTGATAACATCGGACTAGCTGATGTGGAGTGGCGGTAACTTAACTTGCCTTAAAGCTCGATGGCAACACAGCACTCATGACACCACTGAATTTTAACTCTCTACATGATGTGTTCTTTACCATTAAGAACAGCCACCGCTAATCCAAATTTCATTGTCGCTCTTCGGTAAAGGCCTGAATCGAGAGATGAGCTAAGGTATAAGCCCAAGCACTAACGAAAGCCTTGCAACTCCGTGTTAGGCATCAGAAATCCATATAGGACTGGAAAATTTTCTGACAGGAATATCTAGTCCATATCTTCGATTTATCCTGCTTTTTTCTCCCTATCACCTCATCCTATTGCCTCTTCCTACAATCCAAGCTTTTCCCATTCTGTTATTTATATTTGATATTGAGCACTTCTATCCTTCGCTTCTGTCAGCTTTTTTAGCTACCCTTTTGAATTTAAACTATGGGTGTTTACCGCGCCTAGAACAATTGGTATTGGAGCATCCTTTAAGTTCTAGTATGCTTCAAGAGTATAGAGTTAAACATTGAGCCTCTGAGGGTCAGTGCTTAACGCAAAACCAATCAAACCGACTACGGGCGCCTTATGAATCTCTTTTACTCGAAAATTGCTGGACTGGCTTTGATTGCCTTCTTATCAGGCTGCACAACCCCAAACATTCAAACTTCACAGTATCTGAGCAGTCCAGCTTTTAGCAACGATGTAGCAAACACTGCCGTGATGGGAAAATGGTCACGCAGCTGTGCCCTTTGCCATATTACCGGTGAGGCAGGTGCGCCAGTCGTCGGAGATCAAAAAGAGTGGCAGCGCAGATTAGCGCAAGGGGAGCAAGCGATCCTAAAGAATGTCTTAGAGGGCTATAACGCCATGCCACCGCTTGGTTATTGCATGTCTTGCGAAGTGTCTGATTTTAGAGCAATGATTGCCTATATGGCTGGGACCAACCCATGAAAACCCTTTCCCGAAGATCGTTTCTAGCTTCAAGCGTTAAAGCGGTCTTGTTTGGCGCCTATGCCGCTAGAGGCTCTGCTTTCGCTCAATCAACTTCTTGGACCAACTGGTCAGGCGGCCAAACCTGCCAACCTGCTGGCCGATACGATATTAGTAGCGAAAATGAGCTTGCCGGCCTCCTTAAAAATACTCTCGGTTCTATTCGGCCAATAGGGTCGGGCCACTCCTTTAGCCCCTTGATACCTACAGATGGACATTTAGTCGTTATCGATCAACTAAGCGGTATTCGTGCTTATGACACCGAATCCATGCAAGTGACGCTGGGCGCGGGTACCCGTCTGGGTGATTTAGGACCGCAACTCGATGCCATAGGGCAAGGCATGATCAACCTGCCAGACATAGACCGGCAAACTGTGGCTGGCGCCATAGCGACAGGCACACATGGTACTGGTGTCGCTCTGCAGGCGCTGTCTTCCTTTGTAACCTCGCTTCGATTAGTTACCGCCGGCGGTCAAGTCATGGATATCGACGCCAGTGATGGTGATCTTTTTCATGCGGCACGCGTCAGTGTGGGTGCCCTAGGAATTGTGACTGAGGTGACAATGCAAAATAGAGAAGCCTACAACCTCAAGAAGCGGGAGTGGGCGGCGCCAACAGAAGACATCTTGGAAAATTTCGATGAGTTAGCCGCTAGCCACAGGCATTTCGAGATTTTCCCATTGGTGTATTCCGATTATTCATTAGTACTGTCTATCGATGAGACCGATGAACCTATCGGACAGATAGACTTAGAGCCTGAGGCCAGTGATGACGCCTCTATCGCAGAATCTTTAGGCTTAACATCCAATCCAACACCGGCCCAGCGCCGCACAATATCCAACGCTACAGCATCAAGAATTCAGCCGACCGAGGCAGTGGATGTTTCTCATAAAATACTGACGAATTTACGCAACAGCCGCTTCAATGAAATGGAGTACTCGGTACCTGCGGAAGTTGGAGCAGAATGCTTGAGAGAAATTCTTAGAACTATTTATGAACAAAAAATTGATGTGTTATTCCCTCTGGAATATCGCTACGTGGGTGCTGACGACAATTGGTTAAGCATGTCTTATGGTGACCATCCCCACGCGACGATTTCTATCCATAGAATGGCAAGCGAAGACTATCGACCTTATTTCAACATCATAGAGCCAATCTTCTGGAAATACGGCGGGCGACCTCACTGGGGTAAAGTACATAGCCTGACACACAAAGAATTAACCGGCTTGTATCCACACTTCAAAGACTTTATGGAGATCCGACGCTCGCTGGACCCCCAGGGAAGAATGCTAAACTCTCACCTTCGCGCCCTTTTCAATGGCTAAAAGTTTAACCGGTTAAAGCCAAAAATTCATAGCCTAGGTCGACATGCCTCTGGCTGAGATTGGCCATACCGCTTCCACTTTTTCTCCACGAATCGCATACATCTGATCGTAGAGGTTCACCACCGGATCGCAATGAGAGACGATAACCTCGAGTTTGTCACCGACTTTGTAGGTTCTTGAAGGTTCATCGTCGTACAGCACAGTACCAAATTCATCCGAACCTGAACGATAACGCATACCCGTTTCACCTTTCACTATAGGCCAAGGCTGGTTAATAGTGCAGGCTTTCGCTCCGGCGTCCGAGGTAACACGGCCTTCGTATTGATCATTCAGTACCGTGGTCATGATGGTTAGCGACGCTTGAAAATCAGAATAAACATCGGTATCCGTCTCACCCCCAATTGACATGTACTGTGCATCCATAAACACATAGCTTCCTACCTGCACATCAGTCATGCCCTTGGTTTCATGATCGATGTTGTAGGTGCCAGTGCCTCCGCCACTAAATATTTCAGTGTTAAGACCTGACGCCTTCATGAGCTCGAAAGTATCTGTGGCTTGTATCATCCGCTCTAATGTCTGGGCTTTACGTGTTTCAAACCCAACCACATGCTGCGCTGCAGCGTCATAGCACAGCATTCCTCTAAAACGCAGTCCCGGTAATTGATCAATCAGTTGTGCCAAGCGCAAAGCTGGCTGTCCAAAAGGAATACCTGTGCGGCGAATGCCTGGATCTACATCCACTACCACATCCGCGATCAACCCTTTGGCAACCGCAGCCTCAGAGAGTAGCCGTGCATTATGCGGTGAATCTGTCGCCTGAATAAACCCCGGACATTGCTGACGCAAATCCATCGCTCTATTAATTTTTGTTGGCGTGACATTGCCAGTGGTGTTTAGAATTTGATCTATGCCGTTCTGAAACATCGCCTCCGCCTCACTTACTTTGGCGGTACAAATCCCTACTGAACCCCGGTCTATCTGCATCTGAGCGATAGTAGGGCATTTATGAGTCTTAGCATGTGGTCGGCTCGCAATTCCGTTGTTGGACGTTGTTGATGCCAGCTTGTCGAGATTGGCTTCCAGCAGATCTAAATCAACGCACAGAGCAGGCGTGTCTAGTTCCCATTTAGAGACGTTCACTGACATCTCGCCGTTGGCATAAAAGTCCTGCATTTCCGATGAGGTATAGCCTCTAGCTGCAGTGGGAATCCAGATGGCGGCAGCTCCACTAGCTTGCAGGAAATGACGTCTGGAGATGGCTTTTCTTTGCATGAGAGACCTCACTGAACTGGATTTCAAGAATGTGATCTTATAGTACCCCTGAAATGTGGTTCTGGCCATGATTCAGGCAAGGAGTTCGCGCTAAGCGGCTTGAATCTCTCACTTTTTATTGCCGCTATTGTTTCTCCCTTTTCATTCAATGCATGCTCTGTAAAAGACCAGAAAAATAAGACTTTTGACCTATACTTTTAAAACCTAGAATCAATAATACAATTGGCTAAGATTAACCCTATTCAGAAAATTAGAACAATTCTGCCCTTGCTGCCGCCCGCTTAATAGCCCAGTCGCCACCAAATTTATTACGGTAATGCCGACTAAGGTATGCAATAAAGATCGAGCCCACTACGCCAGGCGCAACCCACAACACTATACTGATATCCGCTGCGGCATCTTGAAAAAGCGCTTCAAAAACTCGACGGCCACCGAATACGAAGAATGCAGTATAGGCGCCAATACCGGATCCGATTAAGCCTCGCAAATGTTCTATCCACCACTCCTTAGGAGCCAATTCCTCTTTATAGTTGTAGCGTAGCGAGCCGATTCCAATAACAATCTGAAGAACTCCAAAAATCACAAACAGAGCACTTCCGCCGCTTAAGCCATAGACCCCAAGCCCAGCGCCTACCGCTACCAGACTAAAAAGTAAGGCATTGTGAATTGGAGTTCGTAAAGGTGTTCTGTCATCTCTATGGAGAATGCTCAACCAACCTTGCCTGGTGCTGGAAAGCACTAGTATGCTGAGTGAGAATAAGAACACAGCAAGATTTCGAACCTCAGCGGCAAAGCTCACCGTCCGCTCTTCGCTCATCATCGGGCCTGGCGCATGAGTTGTAAGCGGCATAATCAAATCCAAGCTGGACATGATGAAACCGGAAATTGCGACTGCATACATAGCCCAAGCGAAGTATCTACCGAATCGTTTGTGATCCAAATTACCCTTTTTTGTGAAAACCGGAACCCAAAATAGCAGTAGTGCACAGCTTCCAACTGCAATATGAAGATAAAACGAGCTCTGGTGAACAATAAACATGATTCAATTTCTTCTATTAGAGATGATTAGGAGGTGTATCTGTAATCAGTGTCGTTCATATTAGAGAAGTCGACATTTCTTCAAAAGTGCCAGTAGTCATAACATTGACTATGACTTTTGGCCTATGGAGATGAGCCCAGTTCTTGTGCCATAATTTGCTGCAACTGCCAAAACCATAACACTGGTTCTTAACGACCCTGTAAGCTACCTGTATTAAAAGTTTAAATTGGATATTCTATGGAATTCTCACTCAGTAAATTAACAGAGAATTTACGAAATCTAGCCGGAATAGCTGTTATTATTTTGGTAAGTTCTGTGTCTATTCTATATGAGCAAAATAGTGACTATGGGCTATTAATTATCGCGCTTTCGGTCGCGGTTCCATTACTCTATATTTTATTTTTAGCTACTTCGGAGCATTCCAGCCAACGACTTCTTTTCATACTGCAAGGCGCAGCTATAGCGGTGCTGTTCATCCTCGTCAAAAATGCGTTTATTGCCATAATGAGTATTGTTTGGATTGTCCAAGCATCTGAGATATTTAGTACTAAGAAGACTTTGCTTCTTTTGGTTGCCAGTGCAACTTTTTATACATTCTGTCAGTTAATCTATCTAGATGGCAAAAATTTAACCGAAGGGTTGATTGGCTCGGCATCTTTTGCCTTATTCCAAGTGTTTGCGTTTAGCGCAAGCCAAAGAGCCATTAGTGAACGCAAGCTCAGGGAAGAAACCGCTACTCTCAATCGCGAATTATTAGCAACCAGAGAACTCCTTTCCCAATCTGCAGCGCAAGGCGAACGCATAAGAATTGCCCGGGATTTACACGATATCCTGGGGCATCATATGACAGCACTAATTCTCAATTTGGAAGTTGCCACTCATAAAACTGAGGGTGATGCCAATGACAAAGTCCAACAGTCACTTTCACTAGCAAAGCTTTTATTAGGCGATATTCGGACAGCAGTGAGCGAACTACGTCATGACGACAACATTAACGTGGAGCAATCAATTGCCAAGCTCACCGATGACATTCCGGACATTGAGTTCAAACTAGATTTTTCTGCCGCCCCAGAAGTCAAAAATTTTAACCTCGCTGAAGCTTTATTACGCTGTACTCAAGAATCTATAACCAACGTACTACGGCACAGCAAAGCAACTCAGTGTTCAATTCGTCTCAGCACCCAAGATGACTCTTGTCTCCTTCGAATTGAAGACAACGGAAGTGAAGTAAGGCAATTTACAGCAGGCAATGGGATCACGGGAATGACTGAGCGAATTGAGGAATTAGGTGGCCAGCTAAGTTGCAAGCAGTCCACATCTGGTTTTTCAGTAAGGGTAGAATTGCCATTGGACCGGGCCCTATGAAAATAAGAGTAATGCTAGCCGAAGACCAAAATTTAGTAAGACAAGGCATATGCAATCTTTTGGAACTCAGCGATCGCATTGAGGTCATTGCTCAAGTCGAAGACGGCTCGGAGATATTAGATGGATTAGAGAAGTACAAACCCGATGTTCTGCTCACCGATATTCGCATGCCAAAAATGACAGGTATTGATGCGCTAAAACTAATGCAAGAAAAGAACGTCATGGTGCCTACTATCATCCTAACAACATTCGATGACAACCAGCTTCTCTTAGATGGCATGCAAGCGGGTGCTAAAGGGTTTCTGTTAAAGGATGTCTCCCTGGAAAGCTTAGTCAATGCTATAGAAAAGGTTTATCAAGGTGAGACACAGGTTCAGCCAGCCATAACAGAGCGCGTATTGAAAGGCCTCGCAGGATTCAACAGCTCAAAAGATGAACCTGCCCTGGTGGATGCTTTATCAAGTAAAGAAGTGGAAGTTTTGCGATTAATGGCCGGTGGCTATAGTAATCGAGAGATAGCGCTCGCCATCCACAAATCCGAAGGCACCATAAAAAATCAGGTGTCTTCGATTCTGGAAAAGCTCGGAGTCCGTGACAGAACACAAGCGGTGCTGCGAGCGATAAACTTAGCCATTCTGTAAAGATGAAACGCTTTTTACATCGAGGCTAAGCGCTCCTTAATGAGTGAATTCGCCTCACTCATTATCCGGTCGATCAGCTCTTGCACAGTGGGCACATCGTGAATCAACCCTGCCACCATTCCGCAGGACCAAGCTCCACTATTAACTTCCCCGTCTATCATCACTCTAGGATAGACACCTGCCACTTCAGCAGCAATGTCAGCAAATTTAGTGTCAGCTCCTAATCTAGACTCGGTCTCCAGCAACCGCTCTACTGCCTCATTTTTGAGCACACGCTCTGTATTGCGAAGGGGCCGCATAACCAGCCTTGTGTCTAGTTCAGAAGCCTCTAGCAGCGCTTGTTTAACATTCTCATGCACCGGCGCTTCTTTGGTCGCAATAAAGCGCGTACCCATGTTCATTCCGTCGGCACCCATCGCAAGCGAAGCGACCAATGAACGTCCATCAGCCATTCCTCCAGAGGATACGAAAGGAATATCCAGTTCATCAGCCGCTCTAGGCAGCAAAATAAAGTTTGGAATATCGTCCTCACCAGGATGGCCACCACATTCAAAACCATCAACAGAGACAGCGTCGCAGCCGATGTCTTGGGCCTTCAGGGCATGTCGAACCGACGTGCATTTATGAATCACTTTGATGTTGTGTTCTTTTAAAATCGGCAACCATTGTTTTGGGTTGTTGCCCGCTGTTTCAACAACAGTGATTCCTTTGCTGATAATAACGTCCACCAGCCCGGGATAATCGGGTGGTGTAAGTGACGGCAAAAAAGTCAAATTCACACCAAAAGGCTTATCAGTGAGTTTTTTACATCTGTCTATCTCATTGCCGAGTTTTTCAGGTGTTCCTTGGGTCAAGGCTGTAATAATCCCCAATCCCCCGGCATTTGAGACCGCTGCTGCCATCTCTGCAAACCCCACATAGTGCATACCGCCTTGTATTATCGGGTGTTCAATATTTAGAAGCTTGGTTATTCGAGTTTCCATAAATTCTCTCGTCTGCCTTGTTTGAATGAAAATAAGTTATTTTGTTAACTTATTCATATTGCCTTTTTGCGCTTGTCTTTACTTAACTTTAAACGTTTATGTAGACACCTATTTAAAACGCTATTTTACAACTTACTTTATCCAACAGCGTACTTTTCCCATTGCACGATTATTGAAATATTTGATTATTTCAATAATCGTGAAGACTTTATCGGTTTTGCCGCTGCATTCAGCCTAATCGGCATACCTAGAAGCAGTACAATCGTACTATAATTTGAGCAGTCAATTTTAGTAACTCGGCACCACACGAGAAAACACAAATGCTGATGAATTAGGCTGTTCAAGATAAACCTAGGCCGATATCGCCAAACCAGCAAGACAACATACGACACAAGAACATCAAAGATAACCCCCTGCTAACAGCTGTTGGTTGGACATGAGGAGAGCTAAATAATGAAAAAAATCGGACTTACACGCCTGCTAGGCCTATTAGTCGCACTTACTGCGCCCGCGGCTTCATTTGGCCAGGCAGACCAAATTACTTTTCATGAAGACATAGAGCCAATATTGCAGCGCAGCTGCCAAGGCTGTCATCGCGACGGCGGCGTAGGCCCAATGCCGTTAGTAAGCTTCGATCAGGTAGCACCTTTCGCCGGGCTAATTGAATATAAGACTGCTATCCGAGACCGCGCCGGAGCCATGCCCCCTTGGTACGTTGAGAAAGGCATTGGCATTCAAGAATTTAAAAATGACGTCTCCCTAAGCGATGCAGAAATTGCCGCTATATCCCAGTGGGCACGAAGTGGAACACCTGAGGGTGACCCAGCCAATGCGCCCACCCCCTTAGTATTCGATGACAGTATCAAATGGACTGCCGGCGAGCCTGATCTTATTCTCTCAAGCAATGAAGTCACTAAATTGTCAGGCACTGCAGACTGGTGGGGCGAGATCGACAGCATGCTTGTCGATATACCAGAAGATCGCTGGGTTAAATCTGTCGAAGTTGTGGAAGTGAATGACGTTAACAACCAAGCAGCCAAAGGCAGTGACACTGTAGGTGGAGCGTATATATTCCATCACATGATCTGGGGCACCGCTAATTTGGATGAGAACGGCAATCGAGCTGGCCGCTCATTAGCCTGGCCAGTACACGAAGTGGGTCGCAACGCCGATATATTCGATGAAGATGCGGGCCGCCTATTAACAGCTGGCAGCTACCTTGTATCGGATTCTGTGCATTTACACTCCAATGGCCGGGACACCACTGCCCATTTAGAAATTGGCTTTCGCTTTCATCCAGTTGGTTACAAGCCCAAGTTCAAAGACGCTTTCTTCAACGCCCAGGGTAATGGGGTCGATATCAGCATCCGTGGAGATGAAAAAGACCAAGAATTACATGCTTACACTACGCTAGCTGAGCACACCAAAATATCTACGTTCGAACCACATCTTCACGCACCAGGCGAGCGAATGTGCCTAGAAGCAATTTGGGGCTACAGTGTGGAAACACTATCTTGCGTTGGTTATGACCACAACTGGGTTCGTGGCTATGCCTATGCCGACGATTCCGCGCCACTGTTACCTGCCGGCACAATCTTGCATATCGTTGGTTATATGAACAACACCGACACCAACCCTAACGTGCCAGACTCAAGAAACTGGCAGGGTTCGGGCAACCGCTCTGTAACTAATATGTTCATCGATCTCGGCATTAGAGTGACCATGACAGATGAGCAGTTTTTTGAAGAAATGGAGAAACGCCGTCAGAATTTGAACCTTGGCCCTAATGACCATGTAGTCGGATGCCCTCTTTGCTTAGTGCCACTGGTACAACCCATAGACAGCGCCTCAGTAAGCCAAGGCTCGACTAACGATGTTGCTTTACAAGAGGCTAACTAATGTTGAATTTAAGCACTCATTTGCTGCGCAAGGCTATGGTTTTTAGCCTTATGGCAATTGCGTTTACGGCTACATCGCTGGCGCAGGCTCAGTCTACTTACAACTTCGGAAGGAATGTCGAAGTCGCTTACGAAGGCTGGCGCCCTCTCGAAGATGGCACGTTTAACTTCATGTTCGGCTATATGAACGAAAACTGGGAAGAGGAACCCAATATAGAAATAGGCGAGAATAATTTCTTTTCGCCTGGCCAGGCAGACCGTGGTCAACCGACTCGTTTCTTGCCACGCCGCAATCGCTTCACTTTCGAAGTCAATGTTCCAGCAGATTGGGGCGATCGTGAACTGGTCTGGGAACTAACAGTTCACGGCGAAAAGCGCCGCGCCTATGCCACTCTAAAGTCTGACTATTTGGTTGATAACATGGTTATCGCCTCCGAGACCGGCGCACTGGGTGCAGGTTCCTCTAGCCCGGAGTCTAGAGCCAACGTAGCGCCGGTAACGACACTGCAAGGTGATACAGTAGACGGTAAGCATGTGCGCAGCGTTCGCGCCGGTGAGTCACTGAGCTTTACCACACAGCTTACCGATGATGGTATACCTAAAACTCGGAGTAATGCCGACACAGTCCGCATGATTGCCGCCAGCCGTGGCGAAGATGTAACCGAGCAGATGGTACAGAACCAGATGGCTCTGCGAATTCCATGGCAACCTACAGTGCAGAAACTCAACGGCTTATTTCTGTCATGGAACGTCTACCGCGGCCCTGGCAAAGCAACATTCAGCCCGCCTCAGCCTAAGCCCTGGGAAGACACAAGGCCAGGCTCTAACTCCGCCTGGGGCCTAAATTGGTCACCGCCTATAATCCCTGGGGACGGAATGATCGGCACTACGGTTACTTTCGACGAACCGGGTGAGTATGTGCTATGGGGCCGAGGCGATGATGGCATGCTGTATCACGATGCTTATATGACAGTAACAGTGACCGAGTAATACTTTAGATCGACCTGATGGCAAGGCTAAATTGAGCCTTGCTTGTGAAAAAACCGCGACTATGTTCGCGGTTTTTTTTGGTCTTAAATAAGGGACACCAATCGCCTTGATTCTGCCTCATGTCAAGTTACCCTGCCCCTTTGATTCTGTTATCACTAGGAGTAATATCGATCAATAACCACACTAAAAATTAAAATAAGGACCAAAAAAATGGCCACACACCACGCGGCAGAAAATGAAGTCGTCGACCTTGAAACATGGGCCAATGACATACCTACTGAAAAGTCTAAGGTAATTGCCCGTATAGACGAGATGGAGATCGCACGGATCGTTTTAAAAACAGGTGAAGTATTTCCTGAACATCAGGTTACAGGCCCTGTTACAGTTCACTGCATTAAAGGCGAGACTAGCCTCACCTCAATGGGAATAACTCAAACACTTTCACCAGGGAAAATGCTCTACCTGAACCCAAACCAACCACATTCGCTTAAGGCAATCTCGGACTCGGTTTTAGTGCTAACAATTATTTTCAAGTAACAGCTGCTTATCCGACTGAGCCATGACTATGAAGTTAAGGTTCGGCTTGAGCTAAACCGGCTTTTTTTCTCATTAAAGCGATATTCTCTTGAGGTACCACCAAGGTTTGCTTGTTCTCTAGGTTATAAAAATAAGAGAATCGACTAGTACTATCAATCAGTGTCAGAGATGACCTGGGGCTTGAGGGGGTAGTTCAAAAAACCTCACGGTGTATTCGTCTATATCGCCAGCTTTTATAGCATTCGCATTGCTAATAGCATAATCGCTAACCAACGCAAAAACGAAATACAGAATAACCAGAACCGGTACAATCGAGGCGGCGGCCTTATTAATCATCCATTTTCCGTATCCCGGAAATTTTCGCCGCACCCAAAATTCAAGCAGATACATGCCTACAGCGGCAAGACTAATCCCAAAAAATATTGCGCTTGAATTGGCTCTTGAATGAAAGCAAGTAAGAAATCGGAAAGATCTACGAATTTTACGATGCTGATTCCAAATTCCCGATAAAAGAAGTAGCTATAAATAACGCCGATTGCAGATACTAAAAGATATACAAGGGTCAGTAGAAGAAATGGGTGAGCACGAATCATTCTCTGAAAAAGATTAATCAAAATAATTTTTTGGAATCCCGTGAATTTTCTTATTGAGCATAGAGTTTAACTCGATAGAACTTCAACCGTATAAATGCACATTGATTAAAGATTCCGTAAAACTAACACGGTCCACACTGCCTTCAGTAGCAGTATGGTTCATTCTTATAATTATTAGGGTTCAAAGTTTGATGTCACACATTTCCAAGCGGAACGTTCATTCATCATCGTAACGCCTGAAAACTCAAAATGAAACCCCAGCACTCAGCCGAAACAGCAGACCGAAAGAATTGAGGTACACACAGGGCATCAATAGCGTAAGTGTTTTCTTGCAGTCAACTCTTGAGTTATTTTCAATGAATACGATGGGTTGGCCGAGCACCTACCAACGGTTATTAGCCTGCTATACAGCCTAGTTTAGACAGGAGAACCTGTTTTTGACAATAGTGACTTAGCTTACCGCCAGGAATCATTCTGTCATTAAACTACTAAAGTTCCGCGACCCTACTTTTAAGCAATTTCTCTCCCTCGCAAATTCGCTTTACAGACCACGCCAGCAGGCATACGCTCCTCTAATAAGTAAATCTAGTCACTTCAAAGCCCGGTGGTTCAATGATACGTCTCTTGCTCATCACGTCCATTATAAGCGCGCTCAGCCAATGCAGCCCGCCTTCTTCCTCGCCTTTGAACAGTCAACCAGATACACAGCCTATTGTAGCAACGAATTATTCCGCACAAGATCTACTCGCTGGCACCTTACCCGAGATAGCAGATGCTTTGCGTGGTGGCGAGATAAGTGCTGAGGAGCTAGTAAAATTATATCTGCTGCGAATTACGCAAGTTGATCAATCGGGTCCAAGCTTGCAAAGTGTGCTGACTCTTAATCCCGACATTCTCCAGCAGGCGCGGGCATTGGATGAAAAACGCGCGGCTGGCGAGCCTTTGGGGCCACTGCACGGCGTGCCAATCCTTCTAAAAGACAATATCGAAACTAGCGATCAGATGCCGACCACCGCGGGAGCATTGGCGCTAAAGAACAATTTAACTGGTCGTGATTCACCTCTGGTCGCCGGCCTGCGAGAAGCAGGAGCACTGATTCTAGGCAAGACCAATCTCAGTCAATGGGCCAATTTCCGCTCGAATCACTCTATGAGTGGCTGGACTGCACTGGGTGGGCAGGTTCGCAATCCGCATATGTTAAGCCGCAATCCCTGCGGCTCCAGTTCTGGTTCAGGCGCAGCGGCAGCGGCGTCTCTCGCGGCCGGTACTGTAGGCACAGAAACCAATGGCTCCGTCATCTGTCCTTCTAACGTCAATGGTGTTGTGGGGTTCAAACCATCGGTGGGACTAGTTTCCCAACAATATATTGTGCCTATATCAGCATCCCAAGATACGGCAGGTCCAATGACAAAATCGGTGAAGGGTGCTGCCATGATGCTAAATGCAATGGCAACCGGGCCTCTGAAAACCGACTATGTTGCTGGGCTTGAAGAAGGCGCGCTGTCAGGAATAAGGGTCGGCGTCTTGCGTTACTCCGTAGGTAATAATAGAGACATTGTAGAACTTTTTGATTCTGCGCTATTAGAACTGGAAGCAGCTGGCGCCATATTAGTGGAAATACAAGAACGACCAACCCAAGTGGAAGGTTTTGGTAGTTTTACGTCCTCCGTAATGAAATATGAATTCAAGGCTGGCTTGAATGAGTATCTTGCTTCGACGCCGGACACGGTAGCGACCCGCTCGCTAACTGAGCTCATAGAATTCAATATAGAAAACGCAGAAGTTGAACTAGCTTTGTTTGGTCAGGATATTTTTGAAGAATCAAATGCTCTTTCTGGGCTCGAAAATCCGGTCTATATTTCTGCGAGAAATACGATTCAATCAGCAAGCAGAGAAAACGGAATTGACGCCTTGTTACGTGACTTTCGTGTAGGAGTGCTTGTTGCTCCCTCCGGCCCGGTATCCCCTCGAATTGATCCCATCAATGGTGACGTCTGGCCTCCATTCCCTGGCGCAGGAGGCATGGCCGCCATCGCTGGTTATCCCCACCTCACGGTGCCTATGGGAGTCGTGCATAAAATACCGGTGGGAATTTCCTTTATTGGCGCCAACAACGCGGACGCCAAAGTTTTGTCCTATGGCTACGCGTTCGAGCAACGCTCAATGTTACGAGCCGAACCACAGTATCTGGAAAATGCCGAAGCAATTAGCGTTATTTCTTCAGCAATGAAAAGAAAATAGGCGGGGATACATTCCACTGATTCTATGCCCTCAAGCAGTTGACAGTTAGATCGTCTTACCGCTAACTCTTGCCAACGCCTCAGCTCAATTTCCTGACGGCATGCACTCACAGCTATAGGTAGTCAATGACGGCAAAAGGCCAAACTTTTGGCTCACCCTACAAATCTAGGTCAAGCAAAATACACTTCTTACCTATAGTGAGCGCGCCTCATCTTTAATTGGTCGGGGCTGAAACACAATCTCTAGACCTGCATTTGCATAGCTCGCCACCAGCTCACTTCGCTTAACATAGTGACCCGGAGGCGCCTTGCCTAAGAAGCGCATAATCGAGATAAGTAATCGATAGTAACTATACGCAACATCTCCAGAACATGCAGCCCCAGCCACAAAATATCCGCCAAACTTTATCAGTGCAGAGACCTTATTTACCGCTGCAACAGTATCTTCAGTCAGTTGAAGTATATTAAGCGCCAGTACAACATCGAAGAACCTCCCTATTCCTTCAAATTTTTCCATTGCGGGGTTCTGGAATCTTATGTTATCTATACCGGCGTCCCTGCCAGCATGTTATTTTAAATATCGGCAGCTAAGATGTGTCTATCCTTAGGCGCGTGATGAATCGATGTGTTGCACGCGCCACAAGCTAACTCCTGCACCCCAGATTCGGCAATAAAATACTTTTGCATCGCTTCAAGACTCTCCTGATAGACCTCTTCTTTTTCTATGCCAATGCGGGTATTTTAATGCAACATCCCCAACCACAGGCTATGCCGCAAAGGATTGCTCGCGCTTGAGCTCCTCTCGGCCATGGGCGGTAGTAAAGTCCTGCTCTGGCCCTAGCGGAATGATTCCTGTGGGATTTATCATCAAATGACTAGCGTAATAGTGCGCCTTGATGTGCTCAAAGTTGACAGTTTCCGTCACGTCAGAGACTTGGTATAGTTCGCGCACATAACCACTAATGGCGGAGTAATCGGCCAGTAGTTGACGATTCGTTTTAAAATGCCCAAAGTACACAGCATCAAACCGAATCAAAGTGGTAAACAAGCGCCAGTCAGCCTCGGTTAGAACCGCACCTGCTAGGTAGCGCTGACGGGTTAACAAACCCTCGATCCAATCCAGTGAATCAAACACGCTATGAAATGCCGTTTCGTAGGCTTCTTGTGTGGTAGCAAAACCGGCCAAGTAAACACCGTTATTGATGCAGTCGTAAATACTTTCGTTCAAACTATGGATCGACTCGTGTAAATCAGCTGGGTAGTAATCATCCGTGTTGCCGGTTAAATGATTAAACGCCGTGTTGAACATTCGAATAATTTCAGACGATTCATTGCTGACAATAGTTTGTGTTTTTTTGTCCCACAATACCGGCACGGTCACGCGACCCTCATAGTTGGAATAAGCTTTTAGGTATAGCTGATAGAGAAAGTCCAGCTCGTAAAGCGGATCCCTCATCTCCCACCCATTCTCCAGCATAATGGGATCAACCACGGTCACGTCGATTATGTCTCGCAACTGCTTGAGTTCTCGAAAAATCAGTGTGCGGTGCGCCCAAGGGCAAGCCAATGACACATATAAATGGTAGCGCCCTTTCTCTGCTTTAAAGCCTTGTTCACCGTTAGGCCCGACTTCTCCATTCAGGGTCAACCAATTTCTAAAACGGCTATCTTGGCGGCGAAATTCACCGCCTTTCTTGGTGTCGTACCACTGATCGACCCATTTGCCTTTCTGTAACAACCCCATCACGTTGCTCCTGCTATATCGATTGAATGACAGGCCGACATTCATGCGCCGACCTCTTGTTATTTCTTAGCTTGCTAGTCTTGCTTGCAAGACACTATCTACACTCAGGCTGCCCGCGCCCCTGAGCACCAATCCGATGCTGACCGCTAGCAAGGCTAAGCCAAATTCATAGCCGTTATTTGCCAAGAAGAGACCGTTTGGCAAGTGAACGGTAACGATTGCCACGACCATAGTGACGGCTAGCATTAAAGCCGCGGGACGAACCAATAAGCCGACAATAAGTAACAGCCCACCAATGAATTCCGCACCACCGGCCATTGATGCCATCAGCAAACCCGGTTCCAGCCCGATGGATGTCATCCAGCCTGCGGTGCCTTCTAGACCATATCCACCGAACCATCCAAATAATTTCTGCGCTCCGTGTGCGGCGAATATCACGCCGGTACCGACGCGAAGAGGCAAGGTATCCAAGCCGGCGGCTGAAGTGGCTATCTTGTTGATTAGTGTTTTCATGTGTATTGCTCCAATGTAGTGTTTTTGTGTGTTTGCTCAAGTGATGGGACGATTGTAATGACTTGAGAATTTGTAATAAGTCCTATTTTTTGATTAGATTGTTCTACTTATCTGAACAATTGGAATATCCCATGAAGACAAGAAATCCAATAACCATAGAGGTGCTCGAGACACTGGATGCCATCGATCGGCGCGGGAGCTTCGCAAAAGCTGCTGAAGAACTGAACAAAGCTACATCGGCCGTTTCCTACGCTGTGCAAAAGCTCGAAGAGCAGCTAGATATTGCACTGTTTCAGCGCCAGGGCCGGCGCTCGGTATTAACACCAGCGGGACGGTTGATGCTTGCAGAGGGCAGGGAAATAGTTCAAACCACAGCACGACTAGCTAACAAAGCGAAAGAAGTGGCTACAGGCTGGGAGCCCCGCATCAGTATCGCTATAGAGTTTCTTAAATCGTCTCCGGTATGTTTTGCCGCACTGCACGAATTTCTTAAAGAACATCCCACTATAGAAATAGATATCTGTGAATGTGTACTCAACGGAGGTTGGGAAGCCCTCGAGTTGGGCCGAGTTGATTTAGTTATTGGCGCGCCAGGGCCAGTCCCCTTGCAAAAGGGCTATCGAGCCATACCAATGGAGAGTGCTGACTTGGTGCCTGTGATTGCAGCCCATCACAGGCAAGCGGACCTGACTTGCGATCCTGACACCTTAAAAGCCGTTCTTCCCAAACTTCGGCGCATAGTCATCCATGACACCAGCTTCGTCGATATAAAACGCAGCGAAGGCTTAAGCAGCGACGGGCAAAAGCTTTATGTGCAAAGCATCGATCAAAAAGTCGAGGCTATACTGGCAGGGATTGGGATAGGCCACCTGCCGCGACTGCGCATTCAACAGCACCTCGACAGCGGCACGCTCATAGCGCTGAATTTAGGGGAAAAGAAGGTTCTTGATAATTTTATTGCATGGAAAATCAGTAACAAAGGCAAAGGGCTGCAAGCACTGACTCAGCGATTGACTGCCATAACTTGGTAAAGATTATTGCTGCAACTAAACATCGTGCATACAGCACGTTAATTACGTGATCAATATGATAGCTAATTATTCAATTAGATTGCTGACAAAATTATTGGCCACTTACAACTGAGACCCTACAAGTAGATGAGCTATTGGGATTGCTGCACTGTTCTTTGGCCTCCAGCCAAATCGACCTAGTTTTTATTCTGACTCACATTAACTTAAGCGGGACTAGTCCTGCCGAACCGAGCGGCTACTATCTCGACGCGCCTTGAATTCTGAGCCTTCATACCACTGCGGCCATCTTCTAGAGTTTCCGAGGTCTTGGATTATGATTTTGAAAAGACTGATGTCCTGCGCCGCACCCCGCAGATCCCAGTCACTGCTCCAAGCGTCGCAAGTCTGGTGATAACAGTTGCCGGTATAGTCTGCTATCCATTGGTCTCCAGCAGCACGCCCTCCATCAATGAGGTCGGCACCGCCCGCTATACCCATAATCAGCAATACCGGCACTCCACGCTTTGCCATTGAGAAGTGATCAGCGCGGAAAAACAAGCCGTTTTCCGGAAGGCTCTCCGGTGTCACCACCCTACCCTGCTGTGCCGCGGCTAGGCCCAAATCTCTTTCTAGGTCGCTTTGCCCTTCGCCGACTAAAATAACATCTCGCGCGAGACCTGCTGTCTGCAGAATATCGAGCGTTAGGTTGGCAACTGTTTTTTCCAGCGGGTATATCGGATTGCTCGCATAAGCTTCCGATCCCAGCAGACCGCTTTCTTCTGCTGTCCATGCGGCAAACACAACACTACGATTCATGGCTGGACCGTTGCTGAGCACTCGCGCTAGCTCCAATACCCCGGCCACGCCTAGTGCGTCATCATTGGCGCCGGGGCGAACTGTTCGACCCTGCTCATCGGGCTCACCCAAGCCATAAGCATCCCAGTGGGCTGAAACCATAATGGTTTCATCTGGACTGCTTCGCCCGGGCAGTACCGCTAAGACGTTTTGGCTCATTATGCGCTCAACATCTATTTCTAAGTCAGCGCTAAAGCTTATGTTTGTCAGCGTAAATGCGTTGAATTCCGGGCGTCTTGCAAGCTCTCTTTGCTCCTGCAGGTCAAGTCCGGCGGCGTCAAACAAACTGGCCGCCGCATCACCGTGCAACCATCCTCGCAGCATTACCGGCGCTATATCTCCTGACTTGCTAACTATTGAGTAGTTTTCTCCGGGGGATGATGACGCCACGCTCCATCCATATCCCGCGGCCTCGGTTTCGTGGATTACCAAGGCTGCAATTGCACCACGGCGCGCCGCCTCATCAAATTTGTAAGCCCAGCGACCATAATAAGTCATCCGCCTGTTGCCGAATCTTCCGGCTACTGGCTCGTTACTGGCCGCCGCAAAATCTGGATCATTAACTAAAAAGAGTGCGACTTTTCCGTTAAGGTCGACATCGCCAAAATCGTCCCAATCCCTTTCCGGCGCGTCAACCCCAAAGCCAACAAAAACAACATCAACACTTTGAATATTAATATTCTCAACCGGCCGGGTAGTACTGAATTCAATGTCACGAGCTTGCTCTAAAACCTGAACTCCCTCAGCTGTCTTTATTTGAACATTCGCCGAGCCTTGAACTTGGGTATGGATCAAGGGGACCGCCTGAGTCCATTTACCATTATCGCCGCCGGGCTGCAGCCCCAATCCTTGAAAACGCTCGATTAAATAGGCAACTGTTTTCTCTTCACCGACTCCACCTGGCGCACGACCTTCGAACTCATCAGAAGCTAAGGTTTTTACTATTGAGGAAAGTCGCTGAATATCAATTTCAGAATTCGAACGGCTATCTCCACCGTTACCTTCCCTGCCGTCTCCGGCGCAAGCGGAAAACAGAGCACTAAAGAATAAGCAGGCAAAAAATCGGTGAGTCATCAAAATAGCTTCCAGTAAAGTGGCATTCAACGAAATAAAGGGTGGAATGTAATACTCAGCTTAGTAGTGCACAGCGCAGTTATAAATCACAAATCACGTAAGTCCATAAATTACTAATCTACCATGGGATGGTGTTTTTGTTGAAGGTTGAATACCTGAGGGGAGGCTAGAACGAGCGCCGCTGGCTTATTCTTCATGTACTCTCAGCTATAGCGACCTCAAGACAGACATCAGAAGCTGAGCTTCGTTACTAGGATACCGCCTGAATCGCTTTAAAAAAGATCCCTGTAACTTCTGAAATCTGACGCCTCAGCCCTTTAGTCGATGTTGCATGTTTTTTGAGACCGCTGATTGAAGACATCAGTAAGCACGTGAAAGCTAAGGGCGTCATAGACATCCCTGTGAATTCAACTTCTTTACTTGAAATAGCCTCTTCTAAAGCTCGCGCCAAAGATTTTTCTAACCGGTCTTGCCCCTTCTTCATAAGATCTGCCGCAATACTGATACTAGCATCCATTAACTCTGCACCATGTGGTGATTGTGCGACAGGCTCATAGAACACCTTTTCAAAGGAAATTATCGAAGTATTGAACCGCTCAGCGATTGAACCGGTGCCAGCCAAAATCGAAATTGCTTTATCTATCCCTTGGCTTTGTCGAAATAAAACCACCCCTCGAAATAGATCCTCTTTGTTTTCAAACATTAAATACAGAGCAGGACGGGATATCCCTGCAGCCTTGGCGATGTCGTTCATTGCTGTTCGACGGAAGCCATATTGAGCAAATACGTCAGCGGCTGTTTCAAATACGACTTCTCGCTTTGCCTCTTTTGGGGACTTACTTTTAATTATCTTTGTCATATACGTCATATTAGCGCAATTGGAGCGGGCATACATAGCTAACATCTTGACATTCTATTACTATTTTGTCAGATTAGTAAAAGCTAAATATCGCGCCGAGTCCTGTCGAATTAGAACAATTCCCATTAGTGTGCGAGCTAAGCCAAAATAACATTCAATACAGCGCCTTGTTTTTGGCGCTTTAATGTTCGATAGTTGTAATCATAGGTCAAATTCTGAGGAATGAGTGATGGCGGTATTAATAGTAAATGGTACTCGGGCGGAAATTGAGGTTGATCCTTCAACACCTCTGCTGTGGGTGCTGCGGGAAAAGTTAGCGCTTACGGGAACAAAATTCGGCTGCGGTATCGCCCAATGCGGCGCCTGCACAGTTCATTTAAATGGCAGCCCAATTCGCTCTTGCAGCACGCCGATTTCGGCAGTAGACGGAAAAGAAATTACAACAATAGAAGGCTTAGCGCCAAGCGCGACCGAACTGCACCCTCTTCAAACCGCGTGGATTGAACATCAGGTTCCACAGTGCGGCTATTGCCAATCGGGACAACTAATGTCTGCAGCAGCACTTTTAGCTAACAACCCAAATCCAAATGATGCTGATATAGATAGCGCCATGAAGGGCAATATTTGCCGCTGCGGCATGTATGGTCGCATCCGCCAGGCCATCAAAACCACTGCAAGTTATTATGAAGTCGCTGGCGTTTCGGCAGCTGCTACTGAATCCCTGGAGGTGAGCGGTGAATAAGTGGACTAGAAGAGCGTTTTTAAGCACAGGCGTTATTGCAGGTACTGGGCTGGTTGTAGGTGTCGCAATGCGCCCTGGCAATCGAGCGCAGGATCTCAAAGGCTTAGTGGCCGGCGACGGGGAAACTCTCGTTCACGCCTATGTGAAAATTGACGCTGATAACATTGTCACCGCAATTATTCCTCACTCAGAAATGGGGCAAGGAATTCACACTTCACTCGCACAAATGGTTGCAGATGAGCTTGATGCCGACTGGGACCTTGTTCGTGTTGAAGAAGCACCGGCGATTGGCGAATATGCCAACTACGCCGTGGGAAAAGGGTTTTTATTCCCCGGTGCAAAATTTCCCAACATTATTGCCCCCTCTGTAGATGGCACTTTGATGCGAGTCGCTGACGCGCTAAATCTACAAATTACCGGTGGAAGTGGCAGCATTCGCTTTACTGGACAGCTGGGGTCACGTGTAGCCGGAGCGGCAACCAAGCAACTACTTGTGCAGGCTGCTGCGCAGGAGTGGCAGGTACCTGAAAGTGAAATCAAGACCGAGAAAAGTCACCTGATCCATACGTCAAGCTCACGCCGCGAGCCTTATTCAGCTTTCGCTGTTGCCGCCTCAATGATGAAACCATCGTATACACCAACGCTGAAGACATCTGATCAATTCGAGATTATGGGTAAGCATGTAGAGCGCTTTGACATCCCTTCTAAGGTTGATGGCACCGCACAGTTCGCATCGGATGTCCGCTTACCCAACATGCTTTATGCAACGGTTACTAGATCACCGGTTTTTGGAGGATCTCTCATAGGAACCAAAGACCAAGCCGCTCGCGCAATAGAGGGTGTGGTCGATGTTGTGGAACTTCCACCCATCCAATCAGGAGACATGATTGGAGCTTTCGCTGCTGGGGAATCTGTTGCAGTTATCGCCGAAGGCTACTGGCCTGCTATTCAAGGTCTAAAAGCACTTGAAATAGAATGGGATAACGCCGGCAATGACTCAATATCCAGCGAAAAGATCTTTGCCCGATTTGATGACGCAATTACTTCTGGCCAAGGCCGGGAGACTGACTCTGTAGTAGGGAATGCCGAAGATGGTTTCGAAAACGCTACAAAGGTCATAACCGCTGACTACCGCGTTCCATATCTTGCTCATACCTGTATGGAGCCTTTAAATGCGACGGCAGAAGTCAAAGATGGCCGCTGTGAGATCTGGGTCGGCTGCCAGAACCCTCTTGGGTTTCGCCAAGCAGTAGCCGATGCTTTGGGATTCGATACAGAAAATGTCACTCTTCATAATCAATTTATGGGTGGCGGCTTCGGGCGCAAATCACGTCCAGATTACGCAATTCAAGCCGCTCTTGTCGCACAGCATGCCGGACGCCCGGTCCAGCTCATATGGTCTCGTGAAGAGGATGTTCGTCAGGACTTTTATCGTCCCGCTGTGCAAAGCCGGTTCCGCGCCGCACTGGACAACGACGGAAATCCAGTAGCTTGGGAGAACACTTACGTCGATAAAAACGAACCCATTGAAGCTCCTCTCATTCCCTACGCTATTCCTGCACAGAATATTGGTTATGTCAGCAGCCCAACTCATGTTCCGTTCGGCGCTTGGCGCAGCGTGGATCACTCGCAACATGGATTCTTCACTGAATCATTTATCGATGAAGTGGCAGTAGCAGCAGGCAAAGACCCTTATCAGTACCGTGCCTCGCTTCTCAAAGAACATCCTCGCCATTTAGCTGTATTGAAGAAAGCAGCAGACGAGGCCCAGTGGGGTCGACCACTAGGGGAAGGCAAAGGCCGCGGCATATCTCTGCAAGAATCTTTTGGAACGCTTGTGGCACAGGTAGTTGAGGCTACAGTGGTGGATGGAGAGATAAGTGTGGACCGTGTTGTCGCCGTTGTCGATGCAGGTTTTGCAATCTCACCTGATGGAATCACCGCTCAGGTTGAATCAGCTATCATCTATGGCCTAACCGCTGCATTGTATGGTGAGATAACCATCGAGAATGGCGCTGTTGTTCAAAGTAATTTCCATGACTATGAATCAGTTCGCATGGATAAGGCACCTCTCATTGAAACCCATATCATCAACAGCGGGAACGCGATTGGTGGCGCAGGTGAACCTGGAACACCGGGTATCGCACCCGCGTTAGCCAATGCGGTATTTGATGCCACGGGAATTCGTGTTCGGAATTTGCCACTGAATCAATTCAACCTGCGCTTTGGTGTTGAAGAAGCTGGGCTTACTGGCTAGGCAGGCAGCCTTTCACGTAGCTTGCTAATCATGCTAATTAAGAAGACAAATAAGTAGACACTCGATCTAAAAAGGTTGTGAGGCACGGATCTCACAACCTTTTTCCAGCAAAATAAAGGGTGTGAGTAGAAAAATAGGTAGTCGCGAGCCCGAAGAGCAGAAACAGGATAGCTGCCGGAAATTTATTCATCAGCTTATATACCGAAAAGTCGTGTTAAAGCTGGCGCCAACCAATCTCAAATTGTGAGTATTACCGATCTGACAGCAGCCATTCTACAGCAGATGATTTGATTAACCCTCGTGTCGATGAACATATGCTTGCAGAAAATGACCCACTCCTAACATTGCTTGATGCGGGTGAGTGCTTTGCTGGCTTTATGCTTTCCAAACTAGTGCAGTTTCGCCTCGAGCCTATTCGCAAGCCCCTAAAGAACTAGCAACGCCCTGAGGAGCCAAGTTGACAGGCTAAGCCGCCGAGCTATAAGCGGCCTTATCTTAGCATCTCAAAACCCAGCACTTCCCTGCGAATATACTGCAAGCGCTCGATCTTATAAGCTATAAACCTTACAAGTCTGAACCATACAACCCTATAGGCTTTAGAAACAATAACCTCAAGATTTTTCTCGATAACCCTCCAGCCAATGAACTAGAATCAACGACATGACATCAAATGATTTTAAGACACTCAACTATTCCGTTGATTCAGAGATTGCAACCATTACTTTGGCCAACCCTCCTCTGAACTTGATTAATGAAGACTCCACACGAGAGTATCATCGCGCGCTTAAACTGGCGGATGAAAACTCTAGCGTAAAAGTCATTATCCTCATGGGCGCAGGAAAAGGCTTGTCCGCCGGACTTGATTTAAAATTCCTCGATGGCTTTGATTCCGCCGCGATGGAGAAATTTCTTCGCCTATTCTACGTAGAGACTCTCAAAATTGTACGCGGACTATCCAAACCTATTATCGCCGCAGTCCACGGCTATGTCAGAGAAGGTGCATGCACACTGGCATTTGCCTGCGACATGATACTGGCTGCAGATGACGCTGATTTTGGCTATCCGGGCGTGCCAAATCTTGCAGGCCCTCCGGGAATGCATGTTTGGTATCTGCAGCGCTTAATTGGGAGAATGCGCGCCGCTGAACTTATATTCACCGGGGAACCCATCTCTGCTCAGGAAGCCCAGCAACTCGGACTGATCACCAAGGTTGTTGCTAGAAACGAATTAAAGGAAAGGTCACTAGAGCTTGCTAACAAACTGTGCCAGATGTCACCTTTGGCTCTTAAGAACACCCGCGACCTTCTTTACAAGATGGAAGACATGCCATTTTCAGATGTGCCAGAAACCGCCTTAAAAGCACTCGCCGCTGCATTTGACAGCGAGGACGGCAAAGAAGCTAGAGAAGCTTTTCTGCAAAAACGAAAACCCATTTGGAAAGGCAAATAGCTCATTTAAAACCAGTCCTCTCGTAAGCCTAAGCTATTTTACAACTACGATACTGGGAAGATGAAATCTTGGACCTACAACCGGATGCATTGAGAGCACGCTGCCACCGAACTTGCTTGCATAAAATCATCACCGAACCTAATGTAGACTTATAAATTGAGTCACTCCATATTTAGGAAATTCTAATGAATACAGAAATTTGCTTTATTACTGCGATCAATTTCTCAGCCGGAATAGTTTTTGCACTTCTAAATTGCGCCACCGCGACTGCACAGGAGCAAACCTCACTGATAGAGATACGAGATATTTATCAGATGCACACACCAGAGAATTTCGACGATGGTGGTTCGGTGAGTCATTATGTGTGGAAAAACTTTGGCTCTTTTTATCCTCACGCCACCATCGCTCGAACCTCACCAGAGCGATTACTTAACCGCGCAACCGAAACTGCGGTGGCGAACTTTCCGATCACTACACAAGCCAATGATTCAACTTTGCATAACTACGTTACGAGCAGCCCACTTGTCGATGGAATAATTGTGCTGGCAGGCGGCAAAGTGGTCTATGAATCCTATCCAAGAATGGAAGCTTTTGAGAGACACCTTAGCTGGTCGGTTACCAAAGTCATAGTCTCCAGCGCACTGGCCGCATTAGAGAATCAGGGCAAAGTGGATATGGCGATGCCAGTGGAAAACTATGTGCCCGAACTAAAAGGCACACAGTGGCAAGGTGTTAGCCTTAGAAATATAGCCAACATGGCCTCTGGTATTTCTTGTCTGGACAGGGACGGTTATCAGAACACGGAAACTTGTATTTACCGATATGAGGAATCTCTGGGGCTCACCGCGCCAGTTAATCCGACGCAAACAACATTTGAGAATTTGGTCACCATGAGACGTCACCGGCCAGCCGGTGAGAAATATGAGTATGTGTCGGCGAACACATTTGTCACCGGCTTAGTCGTGGCGAACGTCACTAGGCAACCTCTCTGGCTCGCCCTGCAAGATCTGATCTGGAAAAAGATCGGCGCCGAGTCCGACGCCATAATGATGATTAGCGCCGATGGAACCCCGGCAACTCACGGAGGAATTTCAGCACGCTTGAGGGACGTCGCTCGCTTCGGACAGATTTTTACAAAGGAAAGTAGTCTGGGGGTTATCGGGCAGGATCACCTTGAGGACCTCCGCTCAAACAAGGGAATAGCGTTTGATTCTCAACAGCTAGAGTCATTCAACCGGCGCTTCCCCGGTGATGCACCAACTCACGCAGCGTGGCAATGGGACATGATCTGGCCTGATGGCGCGATGTTCAAAGGGGGTTATTCGGGCCAGGGAGTATTTGTCGACCCTAATCGAGATGTAGTGGTTGCCTGGTATGGCACAAGCAATATCGATGGCGACTCTAACAGACTGTTGCCCATAGCCCGCCATTTAACCCGATCAGGATTGTTTGACGATTAGCTTAAAACCCAATCCATGAGAGTTTGCATAACGCGTCAATTGACCTACGACCAACTAACAGCGGCCTCACATAAAGTTAAGCCGAAGATATAAGAAGCTCGACTTTAAGAGGCCTAGCGTCGCTACTTCAGCATAGCATCAACAGCATCGTAAAAGGCGTTGCGATGGGCGTTGTAAATTGACCCTCCCGATGCAGCGACTGGCCAGGCACTAATTATCGCAATAACTAAATCACTCTCAGGTTTTACATAGATACCCTGACCAAAAATTCCCTGAGCGCGATAAGTGCGGTCATTATTGAGCCACCATAGATAACCATACCCTTGGTTACCTGCAGAGGGAGTGGCCGACTCCGTCATCCAACCATCGGGTAAAATTTTGCGGCCATCGGGCAGCTGTCCCTCGCTCATAGCAAACATTCCAATGCGACCGTAGTCACGAAGCGCCATGTTCATGCAACACCCACCATGCTCACCTTCATCACCGTGTGTTCCCCAGTTGGCATCGAATTCCATACCGAATGGCTGCCACATCTTATTTTCCAAATAGCTGCTTAAATTATTACCAATTGCGGCGCGCACAATGGCACCCACAAGGTCCGTATCAGCTGTACTGTAATTAAATTTCTCACCGGCAGGGGCAACCCGCGGCTTGGTGCCAAGGTATCGCTGCATTTCTATGACTCTATCTGAGGGGTAAGTCGCCACATCCGAATTCAAATCTGTGTAGTCTTCATTCCACTCAACACCAGACGCCATATGAAGGATATTGCGAATACTTACCTCATCATAAGTGCTACCTTTAAGACGAGGCAAGTACTCTGAAACCGGGTCATCAACGCTGCTGATATAGCCCTCCTGAATGGCAGCGCCAAGAAGCATTGAAGTTACAGATTTAGAAACTGAGAAAGAAATCCATAGGGTTTCTTCAGTGTTCCCTAAACCATACCTTTCAAACTTTACCTCACCATTTTTAATGACTAGCACCCCTCCAGCGTGATTCTTTACCATATAGTCATCTATAGTGAACGACTCCCCATCTACCTCGTAACTAAATTTAGAAAAATCTGCCAGCGCATTAGGAAGCTCAAGCGTATTTCTCCCAGCCTTGATCTCTCGCACTGGATTAAACGCGTCCCAATTGCGAAACCTGACAATCTGATCGTCACCCCTATCGGTCAACACATGGCCATCGTAGGGCAGCCGAGATTCGTCAGTTGCTGGATCAACATAGCGAGTCTGGGCGCTTAACGACTGGCAAAAAAATAACAATAGTAGACTGCTGACAACACAGCGCAGTAACTTATATGAATTTATAATCATTATATTTCTGTCTCGTGATGAAAGGGTTAAAGTCAGAATCCAGCGAACTCTATCGATTCTTAGAGCTCTACTAAAATTCAACTAGAATTCCACTAGGTTACAACGGACTCAAGGGATCTAAAAGACTCAGAGAAGTCGTTGGACTAATGACTCTTAACTATCAATAGCATGTTACCTCATAGTCATAGGAAATTGATAAAAGGCTGCACTCCTCCCAGTCAGATCAACTAGGCTGGGCGGCCCCTTTCCCCTGATTTCATTGAACTACCTCATGCTTAGCAGTGTTAATATAGTATTTACGGAAGCAAGCCATTAATATGGCATAGATAAGCCTTGGATAAGCCTTAGATAAGTCATATTTAAGCCACAGACAGAAAAGTAAAGTCACCCCGAAAGAGGCATTAACCTGCTTGGTCAGGTGGGGACATGTTGTTACTAAGAGGTGTGGTGATTAAACTATTTATTGTGCTGTTCATAGGGCTACAAACTAGACCAATAATTATAAAAAAATACCGCATCTGCGGGAGGAGTTAGGTATGAATATATCAGCGAAGAAAATAATCAGACTAGCCAGTAGCTTTTCAATGGGAGCAATAGTACTTGCCAGTAATGCAGCGTATGCAGCGGATGCCGATGTCGTAGCTGCTTTATCTCATCCCGATCGCCCAAATGAAGATGCAGACCAAGACGCGCGCCGCATGCCTGGAGAAGTCTTGAAGTTCGCGGGACTAGAAACCGGTATGGATGTTCTCGAGCTGGAGGCTGGCGGCGGTTACTATACGGAGATATTGAGTCGTGCGGTCGGATCAAACGGAAGCGTTATTCTGCAGCATCCCCCCGGCCTTATGGGTTTTGTTGGCGATGGAATAGAACTACGCACCGCCAATAATCGTCTTAGTAACGTAGAAGTCAGCGTTACTGATTTCGATGCCTTGGAAGCTGCGGATAATTCGATCGATATAGTTACCTGGATTCAGGGGCCTCACGAATTGGGATTTACGCCTGATGGCAATAGCTTGGGCGATCCAGCAGGAGCATTTCGCGAAATTGCGAGGGTATTGAAACCGGGCGGCGTGCTGCTCGCATCAGATCATATTGCGCCAAACGGCGCTGGTTTGGAAGCCGGCAACTCCTTGCACCGCATCGAAGAGAGTTTAGTAACACAGATGGCATTGGAGGCTGGACTCTCTGTCGCCGGCACGTCTGAATTACTTAAGAACTCAGATGACCCATTAAGCGAAGGCGTGTTCTCCCCATCGATAAGAGGAAAGACCAGCCAATTCATTTCCCTATATAAAAAACAGTAAAGCGGCACTAGCTAACAAAGAACTAGGGGGCTATGCCTACATACTTTTACATCAGGCTGACTTTTATAAAAAACTATCTTTTATATCAGACCCACTTTTAGAGAAGATAAAACCCCTTCACATCTTTTTAAATTTATTTTGATAAGAAGAAGAGTTTACTTCTCTAGCGGGGGTTCAAGCTTGGGACACAACTCTAGGGCAAAGGGATTACGCTTGGTCACAGCTCAAAGTGAAGTAAAGGCTTAAGCCACACCCCACTGCTTCGCAATCTCGTTAACTAAGTTGGAAGCGTTGTTTCTTCCAACTTAGTTAACCTAAAATAAGACTAACTTCAGAGCACACCCTTCGACTGTTTGGCAGCTGCCTTAGCGGCCTTTTTTTCTTTAGGCGTTAGAGTCGCTTTCTTCTTAGTTTCCTTATTGCTTTTTTGTTCTTTACTCATAGTAGTTACTCCGTGTATTTATGGACAATCTATCATATTTTTGGTTAAAAATGGCTCTGGCTAGCAACAAACCTCTTAAACAAATGAATTATACGGCTATTTTTACCCCAACTGACAAACCTAACTTCCAGCCCCTAGCTATCGACGCACCAACATTCTGCATTATCTGGCCGGATGGAGCGAGAAGTTCACAACGGCCCTCTAGAATCCTGCTGTCTTTCTAAGAGAGGAACGGCACCACAGCAACATTGCGAAACTCCCATCTAAGCCAACACAGCTCAACACAACCAGAGAGATACTGCAGGTCACTGTATGGCCCATCACTTTAACTCAGTTCTATATTTTATATGTACTAACCATTAGCGCAGCACAACACAACACAACACAACACAACAATATTAGAATTAGCGTTCTTTCGAAGGGAATAATTAGCTTATCGCACTTACAGGAACTTCCCGCCTAGACGCTCCCCACCGAATTTAAGGCAGCGACTTCCTACACGTTCTTCCCGGCATGCTACCCTATTTTCGATAAGACTGAATGCCTCCGCCAATTCTGTTGATAATATTTTTCTAACTAGAGTATCCTGCTTTTTGGTTCCCTTTAATTAAACACAAAATTCGGAATGGCTTATGCTGCGCATGACATCATTGATACTTTTTTTCTTGGGCCTCGTTCAAGCTACCTTTGCTCAAGAAAAGGTTATCATCATTGGCGCGGGAATCTCCGGCTTAGCGGCAGGGAAAGCATTACAAGAATCTGGATACGAGGCAGTCATCCTAGAGGCGAGAGATAGAGTCGGCGGCCGCATCTGGACGGACAGGTCAACTGGCAAGCCACTTGACTTAGGCGCTAGCTGGATTCATGCCATTACAGGAAATCCGATTACCGCACTGGCGAAAAAAATCAACACACCCCTTAGCGGACTAGTTGACTAGTTGACTAGTTGACTATGACGATATCAGCGCCTTCGATGCTAACGGCAGAGAAGACCCCATTACCTCTGCCCAATACCAACAGTTTACTGACGTGTTTGCTCAATTCGCTGCCAGTGTTACAGCAAGCAATGCCAATGCTTCTGTGCAGGATGTAGTGGATGCAGCCGTTAGCCAAGGCGCACTTAATGGCTTCAGCACTGCGGCATTAGATTCGATTATAAATACCGTTAAAGAGCATGAGTACGCAGGGGATGCCAGTGAGCTATCCCAAATTGGAACTGAAGAAGGCATGGACATGGGGGGCGGAGATGTATTGTTCCCAGATGGCTTTGATGCAATCACTAACTTCTTAGCTATTGGACTAAACATACAAACTGAAACAATTGTTGAGACAATCAGCTATACCGAAACCGGTGTCACACTAAGCACAAACAAGGGTGAGTACAGAGGTGACAGGGTTATTGTAACCGTACCTTTAGGTGTACTTAAAGCTGGCGATATCGCTTTTAGTCCAACTCTTCCAAGCGACAAACTAAGTGCGATTTCGGCACTGGGCTCTGGTGTATTAAACAAAGTCTGGCTAGAGTTTCCAAGCGTTTTCTGGGACAACACCACGATGCACAACTACTTCAGCAAACCCAAGGGCCATTTTAATGAATGGGTGAATTGGCATAAGACGACAGGAAACATGCATCTTTTGGGTTTCAACGCTGGCCAATATGGTTTAGAAATCGAAAGTAAAAGCGATGAAGAAATTGTGGCTGAAGCAATGGTTATCCTAAGAACCATGTGGGGCGAAGATATACCAGAGCCTATCAACAAAGTGATTACCCGTTGGAACAGCGACCCGTTTGCTAAAGGCGCTTACTCCTTCATCAAGGTCGGTTCCACTATTGAGGACAGAGCGACATTAGCCAAATCAGTTTCCAATAGAGTCTTTTTTGCAGGCGAAGCAACAAGCACTGACAATGCAGCGACCACCAACGGCGCCTACAACACTGGACTCCGTGAAGCACAAAAAATTTCCGAACTTGCTCCTATTACCACAGAGACAAATACTGCTGGCGCATTCAATACCAGCACCAGTCAGTTAGTACTGCCACGATTAAAAGTTGTCGAGCAATATTATAAATTGACACTGTCTCTGGTCGACCCAGCGAAGCTTATATTTCAAGTAGCAGGAGCAGAATTACTTCAAGGCACAGGCTTTACCGCTGCCGGTTTTGATACAACCACAGGCACCCTTAAATTGCCGTTAGTGAATGTAGGGGCTGCAAAATACAACCTAGAGATGACGCTTATAGCGGATTCAAATCCCATTCAGTTTCAACTATCTAAAGTTTCTGTACTGTAAATTTTCAACGGGATCTAAATTTTGTTGTCGTCCTAGTTGTTTTAAAGAGCAGCATCTGGATTTAATTTAAAAGCAAAAAAGCCCGAAACATTTAGGCTTTTTTTAGAAGGATAAACTCGGATCATTCCGCTTTTGAATCCGCCGTCGATATCGTTCAAACGATTAATCTTTTTGGGATAAGCGGATGACATGCAGAATAAATTGTGGCCGGCTGAATCTTTCCAATATACGTCATTATCTGCCTAACATAAAATATCGGTAAATGTGTTGTGCCCCCTTACAAAAGGTGCATCGGACACACAAATAAGAGAACTTAAATTAAAGGGCGATTGCCCATCAGATGCAGATTCGCACTAACTCCCTGACGACCAACTCATCCTACCTCCTCTTCAATATTAGCAACATCTAACTCGCTAGGCTGCCCAATCGCGAAGGCGGAGCCAGAGGCTATTAGTAGGAATATTGTAGTGCGATAGCACAACTGGTTTTAAGATAAAGTCTAAGAAATCTGGCTAAGGAATTCTGCACTTAACATTCAGTAAGAGCTTGAAAAAATCCAATTAGGAGTGGCACCCATTGGACTACCCAGTTAGTTTTCGTAAATATATGGGCAGTCCTCGGACTGATTATTACTGCTAATTAACGGGGTTTAGCTCACCCATAGCACTTCAATGAGCATTAACTTCTCGCTAAGACCTAGGAGTCCAAAAGTAGACTTCCCATTCCCGAAGCGGCTCCGACCCGGAATACAGCGGTTCGTCAAGAGATCTGCCAGATTTGGCTGCCCACTGTTCCATCATAACGAGGTGCTCAGGACCAACAATTTGAGTCGCAGTCATAGCGAAGGTTTCGTCACCTACGCGCAACCATCCATCACCGCCTCGCTCCTTAACACGCTCTCCCCAGTAACCTGCGTCCGGGCGAGTAGCAGAAATAACCCCACCTGGCGCCCCAACGAAGGACAAATGGACAACCAATTCTGGGAAGCCCTTCTGCTTCATCTTCATTGGACCTGGGACACCGTTGAGATAAGTAAAGTCATCAGGAGCATCAGTGGCCGTGCCACCAATGATCAATCCGGGCAAACGGCCAAGACCTTGGTTACTGAGGTATGGAGCTGTAAACAGCCAACCCAATATTATCGCGAGTAGTATAACTCCGGCGGCAACCCCGGCTATCTTAGGTTTGCTCATTACGCATCCTCCTTATTGTTATTTTCAAAATACGAACAGTATATCCTACCCTGACTTTTGTCCAACTGTTCAGCCATAGGCAAAGACCAAGTGAAGCAACCGTGGGGTTCAAAAGACAAACACACTCCACCACCCGACCGTTTGAGCCCAATAGCACCGATCAGCGCCAGTGAAGCAGGGGTGAAAAGGTAGTAGGTGAGTGATTGGATGACAAGTTGGGTAGAAAAAAACAGCTAGCAACCAGTCTGCTAAGATCTCCCTTCCCAACCTCGAATTCTTGGGCCTAACCGAGCCGATCCCATTAAAAACCAGTGAACCGCCGATCTCAGGTAAATTTCGGACACACGCACCACTATAAGCGCCTCGTCCCGTGGCTTTTTAGAATCCCTTTAAACCGAGCAAGGTTTACGCTACAGGCATCCTGAATCTAATCGACAGTCTCAATATCACTGCCAACTTCACAATTACTCGCAGGATTAACCCCACTGTTAATCTCGTTGCTAACCCAGCTGTTATGCCCAATACGCGCCACATTATTAAGATGAAAAATATTCACTAGTTTCTCAACGGAATTAGCTTATAAAATGGTAAATTATTTATGACCAGAATTATCGACGAGCAAATGGCCGTATATACACAATTATCAGAATTCGACATTACCGAATTACTTAGCAAATTTGACTTGAGCAGCTTGCAAAGCTTTCAAAGCGCAACTGATGGAATTCAAAACACCACCTACTTTTTGACGCTCTCAGACGGGCAGCAGCTAGTATTAACTCTTTTCGAAAACCGCAGTGGCAATGAACTGCCTTTTTATATCAGCCTAACCCGAAATTTAAATAAAGCAGGGTTACCTGTACCCTGCCCTTTGCGCGACAAGAAAGGGGGCGAGACTCACGAAATATTTGGCAAGCCTGTACTGCTGTTTCCATTGGTGAAGGGGCGCCATTTGGAGGAACCTAACTCCGCCGAACTTAACCAGATGGGCTTAATGTTGGCGAAATTTCATCTTCATAGCCTCGCGCTGCCCCATGAGCATGCTAACCCTTTAGGTATAGAGTGGATGCAACAAACCTTGGCTTTGACTCAGGGATCTCTGTCCCAGAGCGATATAGAATTAGTCAAACAGCAGGTTGCCCTGAGACTAGAGCTGGAATCTCTAGGGCTGCCACGGGCAGTTATCCATGCCGATCTGTTTAGAGACAATGTGTTATTTCACGATGGAGAAATCGCTGCAGTCATAGATTTCTTCGACGCAGGTACCGACTGCTTAATACTCGACATTGCTGTTGTCATTAACGATTGGTGCCTAGATGACAAAGGCTTGGTGGATAATGAGAAACGTGAAACATTTCTCAAGGCCTATGAGCATGAGCGCAAGCTAATTCAGCTTGAAAAAAAGCAACTGAATTCGGCTTTAAAGATCGCCGCAACTTGTGTTTGGCTTTCGCGCACAAAAGGGCAATTACTTGCTAAGCAGGGGCACAATCTAGAAACCAAAAACCCTGACTCCTGCAAGGAATTGCTAAAACAGCACGCCAGTGGTGATTGTTGAGCAGTAGCTAAACGAAGCTGAGGAATAAGGCAGTAATATAAAATGGGAAGCAAGCAAGAGAATGGCCATCAGAGAAACGAAAGGAGTAAGCAAGGACGAAAATAAATCACAGTACCAAATCCTACCACCCATACAGCCAGCACTAGAAAAGGATTTAAAGCTCAACTAGAGCGCATTTCTACTTTACTCCAAAACTTCCTTCTAAGGATCAGCCAAGCCTTCCTAAAACTCCAATTCATGTTTCCAATTTTTCGTAAAATACAGCCTTCATTAATCGAGGTAATTTGGTGCGCTGGAAAACCTAGACAGCTTAAAAATACTTTATGCTGAGGCGTACTAAAAACGCAAGTAAACTTCAGTCATTAGCCAAGGCCACAACCGGATCCAATCGAGATGCTTTCCTTGCCGGAGCGAATCCAAATATCAATCCGGTAGCAGCAGCGCAACTTAAAGCCAAAATTGCGGGTAGAGCGGTAAATTTTATAGATATACCAAGCATGGACATCAGATAGCCTACTCCCATACCTACTGCCACCCCGATGATCCCACCCACTGCGGAAACAACTATAGCCTCTGATAGAAACTGCCACATTATATCTGCCTGTCGCGCCCCAGTGGCCATCCGTATTCCAATCTCACGGGTTCGCTCAGTAACCGACACCAACATAATGTTCATGACCCCAATACCACCCACAAGAAGTGATATGGCTGCGACCGAACCGAGCAGCATAGTGAAGGTCTGCTGCGAAGCCGTAACTGTATCTAAAAGCTCGGCGCTATTAAATACCCGAAAGTCTTGCAAGCCGTGACGCGCCACCATGAATTCCACTAGATCACGCTCGGTCTCAGATATCTGTCCAATATCATCGACCATGACCGAAATAGAATTGACATTATTCTCGCCAAACAACCTCAGCGCTCCTGTTTTGAGCGGCACAAAAACAGCGTCATCCTGATCGCCACCGCCAGATGATGCCCCCTTCGTTGTAAGCACTCCAATTACTTGAAAGGGTATATTACGAATGAGTATATATTCCCCTAGTGACTCTCGGCCATTAGGAAATAGTTCACCTGCAACCGTCGCACCCAAAACCGCAACCGCGGTGTAATTATCACTATCTTCTCTATTAAAAAAGGTTCCTTTGGCCAACTGCCAACTACGAAGCTCTGTCATGTTTTCACTGGTTGCATTAATGGTCGTTTGATAATCCTGCCGACCAAAGCGAACTGTATTACTGCCTCGAATTTCTGGAATTGTACCAAGTAAATTTGAAACCGACCCCACTATCGCATCAGCATCATCAAAGGTTAGGGTTGATGGCATACTGCGCCTTTGGCCAGGTATTCGAGCGGGCTGCAACATCAACCTGTTGGTTCCAATTGAACTAATTCGCTCAACGATATCCCGTTGCGCACCTTCCCCAATCGCCAGCATAGCGACCACCGACGCGACTCCAATGACTATTCCAAGAAGAGTGAGGATTGTCCTGAAAATGTTGGCGCCCAAAGAACTCATAGCCATGCGCGCAGCTTCAGCAACACCGGCAATAGGGGATGAGTGGCGCCTGCTAAGAAAGAGGTCCCGCAGCTTGCTATTGTTTCCTGCGTCCACAACGCCTTTTGCCGGACCAGAGTCAGCGATGACCTCGCCGTCTTTAAATTCAATGATTCGGTCAGTGTGTATCGCCACCTCTGGGTCATGAGTAATCAGAATAACGGTGTGTCCCTGACGAGCGAGGTCTTTCAATAAGGCAATTACTTCAATGCTACTTTGTGAGTCCAGAGCACCGGTGGGCTCGTCGGCAAGAATAATCTGCCCGCCGTTCATCATCGCTCTGGCAATGGAGACTCGCTGCTGCTGCCCACCAGAAAGCTGGCTTGGCCGGTGATCAAGGCGATCACCGAGGCCCAAAGAAGTTAGAAGCGCTTCACCTCGAATAGTTCTTTCCTGTCGGCCAAGACCCGCGTATATCGCAGGCACCTCTACATTCTGCTCGGCGGTCGCCGTCGCTAACAAGTTATAACTTTGAAAAACAAAACCAAAGGCTTCCCGTCGCAGCCAGGCCAAGCCGTCGGCGTCGAAACTGTCGATATCTCTTCCTGCGAACAAGTATTTGCCCTTGCTCGGTCGATCCAGACAGCCAAGAAGATTCATCAGCGTTGATTTACCAGACCCTGATTGACCGATAATAGCCAGAAACTCCCCTGAATATATTTTGAGACTTACCCCGCGCAAGGCATGAACTTCAACGCCACCGTCGGTGGTGAAGGTTCGATGAATTTTGCGCAGCTCAATCAGAGGGATAGCCGTCTGTTGAAGATCGGCGATGTCATCGCTTTCGCAGCCCTCGGTAGAGTCAATAACACTATTTTTTACATCAGTAGCTATCATTGTCCAAGACGACGCGTTGGCGAACCGAATCCGCCGCCCGACCTACCGCCAGCAGCTGCTGCTCTGCCATTTTGAAGGACGCCAGCGATAACCTTGTCCCCCGCTTTTAAGCCTTCAAGGACTTCAGCGGAGATTCGGCTATTGACTCCTACAAGGACTTTCTGCTCTCGCTGACTACCGTCGACACTGACAAGGGTAACCTGCGCAGGTCGGGCTGCACTCCCACCCTGCGTAGGAGAATTCATGCGTTGAGCGTAGCCCGCATTCACTCCTGGCCGTCTTGCAACAGCTTCAGATGGGTCACCCAGCGCCGTAGGTGATTGATTTACTTGGTACTGCCCTTGTCTGCCTACTTGCCCACCTATTGATTCGCTGGCTAACCCTGCGCCTCGTCTACCTGGCGCAGCACGGTCTAGAAAAGTAAGAGCTCCCATTGGAACGATCAATACATCTTGCGCGGATGCAGTCACAAAATACACCTGCGCCGTCATTTCGGGAAGTAATGCAGCATCCTGATTTTCAATATCGAACAGCCCTGTGTATAAGACGACGTTGTTTTCCACAACCGGTGTAGGAAGAATCTGACGCACTTTGCTAAACCAGCGACGCTGCCTCCCGCCGAGCGTAGTAAAATAGACATTCATACCAGCTTTAATGTCACCGATGTCTGCTTCAGATATCTCAGCCTCTACTGTCATGGTTCCAAGATCGGCAATCCTAAGTATCGTCGGGGCCATTTGGACTGCATTTAGGGTTCTGCCCTCTTCCATTTCAATCGCAACAACAGTGCCTGACATCGGCGCATAAATTCTGGTGAACTCAAGCTGAGTTTCATCTGTTTCAAGACTGGCTTCACTCTGTTCGATCTGTTTTTGCAACTGGAACAAACTCGATTCTGAAGCGGCAACTTGATTCAACGCGGTGTCAAATTCGAATTCGCTGGTAACATCGGATTCCCTGAGCCTCTCTTGTCGCTGTACATTTAAGCGAGCTAATTTCAGAGCCGCCTCACGTGCGCTAAGCTGCGCCTCTAATGCCTCAATACTGGCTCGGCTAGCATTTACACGAGCCTCTTGAACTCGCGCGTCAATCTTAGCTAACAGCGCCCCCTCTTCAACATAGTCACCAATATCTACATAGAGACGCTGCAACTGCCCAGACACCTGCGCGCCTACATCAACATAGTTACTGGGTTTAAGACTGCCAGCGGCGGCAATAGTATTTTCAATTGAACCAATTTCTATAGTCACTAACAGTGGCTGGCTCTCGATGATACTGGCTTTATCACCAAAAAAAACAGTGTAGGCTCCCCCTACAAAAAGCAAGACCACCACTAGAAAGCCATAACCTCCTTTACTCTTTTTCTTTTTCGACATATCGGATCCGCTGAGTTGTTGTAATACTGAATTCAAAAAAGGTTTTAGTTACACACCGCCGATTACAAACAGACAACGCGCAGGCAAAGCCTCTAGGCACGCTCCAACGTAACCAAAAGCTGACTACTGTAACGGCTCATCGCATTCAGGCTACTCTTCTTGCTGGTTTTTAACACTACCTGCTTACACAATGGCACCTGTATCTATAAGTTCTATAGGTAACTTATGTCACTTATGTCACTTATGTCACTTATGTCACGTAGTGAACCCATAAGAGTCTTCAGCAAAAAAGCCAAATATAAAAATTTTGCCACCGCATTACCTCATATTTAACTTTGAAGATTCCCTTCCCAGCCCTAAACTCATAACCAAAAACTGTACTGAGCCAAACGGATCTTACTGGCAAACATGAGTTGGGGATTGAGTTATCCTGCGCGCTACTCAGCCAAGGTCAACTAACAATAATCTAGCTATACTAGGGCTGATCCTTGTAGGTATAAAACACTCGTGAATAACAAGTTGTGGCAAAGGTTAAATCATGAGGGCATGGGAATATTTTCTTTCTATTCAGAGACCCAGCTTAGATTAAGCAGTAAACTTCTACCAACTTTTCTCTTGTACGAAGAACTGCTGAATACCCTCCGGTAGATTTTTACAAGACAACAAATAGCGTCACAGTCAGCAACAATATTTGTGTATTAGCACTATCTTCTTAGATTTGTTTACTGGGCGTGAAGGATTAAGTGCCTGTGCTTGAAAATACAAAGCTAATTGCCCAAAAATAAAGTTTGGACAATCCGAGATGATTCCAAAGTTTTTCCGAAAGACTTACCAGGGGAATGAAACAACCAAGGCCTGAAGAGGACTAGTCTGTTGTACTTATAAGGAATTGTGAGTGTTTTTTCCCAAAGCGAATTATCAATTCCATCAACTTCCAAAAAATTTTTGATGTCCTGCTTAGATTTCAAACCGTGTTTTGAAAGCCCTTCTATTGATCGAGGAATCTCTTCGAGACCGGTTCTGAGATGTTTCCAAAATGAAGTGCCGTCTACTTTAGGATGCTCTTTTGACAGATAGATAACACCCGACCAGTTGGTCTTCAGGCCACCGTCAAAATGAATATTCTGAGCAAACGTATCATTTTCTTTTGAGAACCTTATTTTGCCATTGAGTTCAGTGGATGAATCTATTGAAGGCTCGTTAAGCAATGTCTGAAAAAGATCTCTCTGCTGCAAGCCTAAATACGCTTTTGGCGTCATCACACCAGCAAAATTTCCACGTAAAACCTCTCGATTCAGCGAGTCTCGAGCCACGTCTACCAGCTTGTCGGGTTCATCATAGAAATTATCTATGACTAAATATCTATTAAGCATTTCCTTACTTCTTCAATAACTACAAACTACAATTGACTACTAGGAAAGTTTTATTCTCAGTGGGCCATTTAAGACGAGAGCAGCATTGAATATCCTGAGAAAATGCGTGCCCCATAAGGCATGTATAACGTTGGGATATTAGTCTATTGAAGCTAAATTTGTCCTGCCCTGTCACGATTTATTACACTTTAGAACGTCGTATTCTAAAATAAAACGAGACACTGGGCCCTGAATCACAATGCCATAATTTTGGCGATGGCAGTACCAAACAGATAAAAGAACCAAGATAGAAATGAGAACGATAAAAGGTGAAAAAGAAGGAATGGGCCAGTAGCTGATACAAGTAAACCTAATCCCTCCCCCTACGTGCTGAGTTAATGTTGCTGCAATCTAAAACCCACCGCCAGGAATACGTACCCAGCCTTCCATCAGCACTCTTGCACTGCGGCTCATAATCGCTTTCTTGGCTTGCCATTGCCCATCTACTAAAGCTGCTTGGGCACCGACTTTCAAGATGCCTGACGGATGACCGAACGTTACTGCAGTGCGCTCGCTGCCACCCGCGGCGAGGTTAACCAATGTACCCGGAATAGCCGCCGCTGTGCCTATTGCCACCGCGGCAGTTCCCATCATCGCATGATGTAACTTACCCATAGACAGCGCCCGAACACAAAGGTCTATATCACTTGTTGAAATTTGCTTGCCACTGGATGAAGTGTAGGCGGCAGGTTTTCCTATAAACGCTACTTTGGGAGTGTGCTGACGTCCCTGTGCCTCGGATACATCCTTAATCAATCCCATTTTGAGCGCACCATAAGCGCGAATAGACTCAAACATAGCTAGGGCTTTTTCGTCATTATTTATTGCGTCCTGAAGCTCTGTTCCCAGATAAGAAATTTCATCAGCATTAACAAAAATGGTTGGTATTCCAGCATTTATTAGCGTTGCTTTCAGAGAGCCAACACCGGGAACATCTAAATCATCAACCAAGTTACCCGTTGGGAACATTGAGCCTACGCCGCCGGAGGGATCGATAAATTCCACCTGTATTTCCGCCGCAGGAAAGGTCACTCCATCTAATTCAAAGTCGCCTGTTTCTTGAACTTCACCATCAGTCATTGGCACGTTTGCAATAATTGTCTTGTTGATATTCGCCTGCCAAATCCTGATAACCGCCAACCCATTTTCAGGGATACGGTCTGCCGCAACCAAGCCATTACTGATAGCAAATGAGCCCACTGCCGCCGTTAGGTTTCCACAATTACCACTCCAATCAACAAATGCTTTGCCGATTGCAACCTGGCCAAACAAATAGTCTACATCGTGATCAGGCTGCGAGCTTTTAGAGAGTATGACGGTTTTACTGGTGCTAGAAGTAGCGCCGCCCATTCCGTCGGTTTGCTTACCGTAGGGGTCTGGGCTACCAATAACTCGCAACAGGAGATTGTCGCGCGCACTGCCGGCAACCTGAGCGACCTCAGGCAAATCAGTGAGCTTAAAGAAAACACCTTTACTGGTTCCTCCACGCATATAGGTGGCAGGTATTTTCATCTGCGGTGTAAAAGACATATTCGTGACCTACGCTAATTTTTTGATGAACGAAGCCCTAGAATCTAAGCAGCATTGTTCTCTAAGAAGTCTTGAGCAAAGCGCTGCAATACACCCCCTGCATCGTACACCGTCACGTCTTCAGCGGTGTCTAGTCGGCAGGTCATTGGCACCTCAACAGACTCGCCATTGGCACGAGTGATGGTCAGGGCTAAAACCGCTCCAGGAAATATTTCTCCACTCACGTCAAAAGTTTCAGTACCATCTATGGCTAGAGTAATTCGTGTTGTACCGTCCTCAAATTGAAGTGGTAAGACGCCCATACCGACGAGGTTCTGTCGATGTATGCGCTCAAAACCTTCAGCAGCAATAACTTCTACCCCAGCAAGACGCACACCTTTGGCAGCCCAGTCTCGAGAAGATCCCTGACCATAGTCGGCACCGGCCACAATAATTAGCGGTTGACTGCGTCCCATGTAGGTCTCAATTGCTTCCCACATACGCATAACAGCCCCTTCAGGCTCAACTCGGGCCAGTGAGCCTTGAACAACTTCACCGTTTTCTTTTACCATTTCGTTTAGCAGTTTTGGGTTAGCAAAAGTTGCGCGCTGGGCAGTTAAGTGATCACCGCGATGGGTTGCATAAGAATTGAAATCTGCTTCTGGCACGCCCATTTTATCCAAATAAGCGCCTGCCGCGCTGCTAAGCTGAATCGCGTTCGAAGGTGACAAGTGATCGGTAGTAATATTGTCGCCTAACACCGCCAGCGGACGCATACCTTTCATGGTTCGCTCGCCTGCCAAGGCCCCTTCCCAATAGGGTGGACGACGGATGTAAGTACTGTCTGGATCCCAGTCATATAAGGGACTTTTTGAAGGCTCTATTTTACCCAAATCAAACATCGGTATGTAGATGGTTTTGAACTGCTCAGGTTTCACAGAAGCTGCCACAATAGAATCGATCTCTTCATCACTCGGCCAGATATCTTTTAGAGTGATTTCATTACCGTTTTTATCTAGGCCTAGAACATCTTTCTCAATATCAAAGCGCATAGTGCCCGCTATCGCATAGGCAACAACTAAGGGTGGAGATGCTAAAAACGCTTGTTTGGCGAAAGGGTGAATACGGCCATCGAAGTTCCTATTGCCTGAAAGAACGGCAGTGGTATATAAATCTCTATCAACGACTTCTTTTTGAATAATCGGATCTAGGGCGCCGCTCATCCCATTACACGTTGTACAGGCGTAGCCGACGATGCCGAAACCCAAGGTTTCTAATTCAGATAAAAGCCCAGCATCTTCTAAGTAAAGTTTTGCAACTTTTGAGCCAGGCGCGAAAGATGTTTTCACCCAAGGCTTCCGTATAAGACCTAACTCGTTAGCTTTCTTTGCGATCAAGCCAGCGGCAACTACATTGCGTGGATTGCTGGTGTTAGTGCAAGAAGTAATCGCTGCGATAATAACTGCCCCATCGGGCATCAATCCTGCGGCCTCATCAGCCTTCGCCTTATCCAAATCAACAGCTATACCACTGCGCGCCAAATCAGCAGTGGCGAGTCGGCGATGAGGGTTTGAAGGCCCGGCTAAGTTTCTGCCAACGCTGGATAAATCAAAGGTGAGGACCCGTTCGTACTCTACATCTTTAAGTGAGTCCGCCCACAGTCCTGTTTGCTTGGCGTATTTCTCGACTAATGCAACCTGCTCTGGCTCTCGGCCGGTTATTTTCAGATAGTCGATGGTCTGCTCATCGATATAAAAAAGCGCCGCTGTTGCCCCAAACTCGGGCGTCATATTGGAGATAGTTGCGCGATCACCTATAGTTAACTTTGATGCACCTTCACCAAAAAATTCGAGATAGGCCGAAACAACTTTTTGGCTGCGTAAGAATTCTGTAATCGCCAAAACGATGTCCGTTGCAGTAATACCCGGTTGACGTTTACCAGAAAGCTCAACGCCAATAATATCAGGCAAGCGCATCATGGATGGCCGTCCAAGCATGACAGTTTCGGCTTCCAGACCGCCTACACCTATTGCGATAACGCCCAGCGAATCAATATGCGGCGTATGGCTGTCGGTACCAACACAGGTATCAGGGTAAGCAATACCATCGCGGGACTGAATAACCGGCGACATTTTTTCCAAATTAATTTGATGCATAATGCCGTTGCCAGCAGGAATCACATCAACATTTTCAAAAGCTGTTTTTGTCCATTCTATAAAGTGAAAACGCTGCGCGTTACGGCGATCTTCAATGGCACGATTTTTATCAAAGGCGTCGGCCTCAAAACCACCATGCTCCACCGCAAGTGAATGATCTACAATCAACTGGGTTGGCACCACCGGATTCACCTTAGAGGGATCGCCACCCTGGTCTGCAATTGCGTCCCGCAGACCAGCCAGATCAACCAAAGCCGTTTGACCTAATATGTCATGACACACCACGCGCGCGGGATACCATGGAAAATCCAAATCCTGCTTGCGCTGGATTAACTGTTTTAGGGAATTAGTCAGAGCTTCTGGCTCACAGCGCCTAACCAACTGCTCGGCTAGCACGCGGGAGGTATAGGGGAGCTTTTTATAGGCCCCCGGTGAGATCGATTCAACCGCTTCCTCGGTGTCAAAATAGTCCAAAAGTGTGTCAGGTAAGGGTTTTCGGTATGCGGTATTCATAAATAGACTCTTTTGCGCGTGTTACGTCTTTGAATTGAAATGGCGTGGGCTGCCATAAAGAGACAACCCCTGGAACACCATAACGCGAAAGCGATTACTTATCTGTTAATTGAGCGCCTGCTTTTGCGAAGTACTAAGTAACCGATTTTTATCGGTCCGCTATGTCCACCCATAATCGTGAGTCCGGTCCAATATAATCAGCGCTAGGGCGAATGATACGATTGTTAGAGCGCTGCTCAATAACATGAGCGGTCCACCCCGTAACTCTGGAGCAAACGAAAATCGGGGTAAACAATTTAGTAGGAATCGACATAAAGTTGTAAGCCGAAGCATGGAAAAAGTCTGCGTTACAAAACAGCTTTTTCTCTTCCCACATGACTTTTTCAACTTCTACCGAAACCGGATACAAGGTAGTGTCACCAACTTCTTCTGCGAGCTTTTCTGACCACTTTTTGATAATTACGTTACGCGGATCGCTTTCACTGTAAATCGCATGACCAAAACCCATTATCTTGTCTTTGCGCTCGAGCATGCCGAGAATATTTTCACGGGCCTCCGCTGGCGACTTCCAGTTTTCGATCATATCCATGGCCGCCTCATTGGCACCGCCATGCAGTGGCCCTCGCAAAGTGCCGATTGCGCCGGTTACGCAGGAATGCAAATCGGACAATGTTGACGCACAAACTCGGGCGGTAAAAGTTGATGCGTTGAACTCATGCTCGGCGTAAAGAATAAGCGACACATCCATTACCCGCTGATGCATTTCATTAGGCTTCTCACCGCGTAGCATGTGCAGAAAGTGACCAGCAACGGATTCGTCGTCAGTGACCGTTTCAATACGCACGCCATCATGGCTGAACTTGTACCAATAACACATAATTGACGGCATGATCGCGATCATGCGATCCGCCGCATCGTGCTGTTCGTCAAAGCTCATTTCAGTTTCAAGATTACCCAACACAGAAATACCAGTTCGCATCACATCCATGGGATGAGCTGAAGCTGGTATGTTTTCTAATACAGCTTTGAGCGCATCCGGAAGGGCACGCAATCCTTTAAGCTTGGTCAAGTACTGCTCTAACTGATCTTTTGTAGGCAATTCACCGTGATAAAGCAGATAGGCGACTTCCTCGAACTTAGCGTTTTCCGCAAGCTCAGCAATATCATAGCCGCAGTAGGTTAATCCACTACCGCTTTTCCCAACTGTACATAACCTAGTATCACCGGCAGATTGACCTCGCAGTCCTGCACCACTTAATTTTTTTTCAGCCATTGTGTTCTCTCCAATTCCAAATATTTAGGGTGTTAAAAAGCCGGTATTTTGACCTTTCAGACAGTCTTTTGCTTAAAAAACACCAAATCAGTTAGTAAAGACTAACTAACTTTTATTTCTCTTAATTTCAGATGCTTAATAGTTACAGAATGCATTTTCTTATCTATTTACTTCTAAGTCTGCTGCTAGTTATTTATTTTCCCCTTTGGCACTCTCTATTATTTATTTTTTCCTTCGGCACTCTCTATTATTTGTTTTTTCCTTCGGCAAAAAGGGAATCCAGTTTTTCTTCATACTCGTGGTAGCCAAGATAGTCATAGAGCTCCATGCGAGGCTGCATAATATCCAGCACATCCTTTTGGTCACCCTCATTTAGGATAGACGTGTAGACCAATTCTGCCGCCTTACTCATCGCTCTGAAAGCTGACAAAGGATAAAGCACCATCGCGGCTCCCCACTGCCCTAGCTCTTTTTTATTCCAAAGCTCAGTTTGCCCAAACTCGGTGATGTTAGCCAAAACCGGAACATCTAAAGCCTCTGAAAAAGCACGGTAGTGCTCCTCGGTTTTGATCGCTTCCGCAAAGATCCCATCTGCACCAGCGGCAACATAAGCTTTAGCTCGCTCAATTGCAGCATCCAACCCTTCTTGGGCAAATGAATCGGTGCGGGCCATAATGAAGAAGTCTGGGTCGGCCCGAGCATCAACAGCAGAGCGAATTCGATCAACCATTTCCTCGGTAGATACGATCTCTTTGTTAGGGCGATGACCACAGCGTTTTTGAGCCACTTGATCTTCCATATGGACCGCCGCTGCTCCGGCTTTTTCCATATCACGAATAGTTTTGGCAATATTAAACGCACCTCCCCAGCCAGTATCAATATCTACTAACAATGGCACAGAAGTCGCAGCCGTAATTCGCCGCACATCTTCGACGACATCGTTAAGTGAGGTCATACCCAAATCAGGCAAACCGTAGGACGCATTAGCAACTCCACCGCCTGATAAATAAATCGCTTGGTGCCCGATTTTCTCAGCCATTATTGCAGAATAGGCATTGATGGTGCCCACCACTTGCAAGGGGTCTCCCGCTTTGATGGCTTCTCTAAAGCGTGCACCGGGAGATAGATTGGTATTTGTCATTGGTCACCTTTGGGTAATAAAGTCGATTGAATTAGTTCTTATTTCTCTTTAGCTTTTACTTCTCTGAGGCTTTTTTGACACCTCATTAATTAGATCAAAATCTTGCTGCTTATACTGCTGAGCAATATTTAGTCTCGCCTGCCTAATATGCTTGCGCATTAGCATCTCAGCTAAATCACCATCTCGATCAGCGATAGCATCAAGAATTGCCAAATGCTCTTTTAGAGCCCGCTGCGGGCGGCCTTCAGACAAGCTACATTGGTAGCGGTACATACGGAGTAGATGATAGAGCTCGCTGAGAATTTGTTTTGCCAAATGCTCGTTTTTCGCCCCTTTGACGATTTGATAATGAAAATCTAGATCCCCTTCTTTTTGAAAATAAGCCTGACCAGATTGAACTTCCGTATCCGCCGCGTGTTTTTCTAGAAGAAGAGCCAAAGATGAGATTTCCTCATCGGTCATGTTTTCAGCGGCCAAGCGACAGGCAAGACCTTCTAGCGCCTCTCGGACTTGATAAATTTCTAGCAGCTCATTAAGGTTAAGAGAAACAACGCGGGTGCCAACATGAGGGATTCTCTCTATCAATCCGCGACTTTCTAATCGCTGCATTGCCTCACGAAGCGGCCCCCGACTAATGCCATAACGATTGGCCAGCTCGGTTTCGCTGATTTTAGCCCCCGGCTTAATACCCCCTCTGGTGATATCGCTTTGCAGCGTTTGAAAGGCCCTGTCAGCATGAGTTAACGACTCAGTCTTATTAAGCGATTCAGTGCAAGATTCAAGCTGATCTGTCATTATTGTCAACAATGTCTTCAAAAAAAGAGTGAAATTTAGAATATATTAGCGCTTTAGTCAAGTTTTGGCAGATATTGTTAACAATTTCGGCACTAAATCGAAAACCGCATAACCTAGGCAGCGCAACTACAGAGCGCTTATGCTAGCTGGGGGTCGGGAGACCAGCCGGGGAACAAACTAAGAAGGAGGCTAGGATAAGGGGGTAAAAAGGAGCATCGGAAGAGGAATGGCAAAAACATAAAAACGAAGCTAAAGAGAAAACCAACTTGTTTAAAGGGGCCAGCAAACCACCACCCCCAAAAAACAAGCTCCTACAAATTAGTCTTCCACTTTAAAAGTTAGACCCGCATTACTTTGCAAGCGATCAACCAACAAGCTACCTATAGCAGCCCCGGGAGTCCAAATACCACCGCTGGCAGCATCAGGATTTTTCAACAGACAAACTGCACTCTCCGCTATCATTTTGCTGGTAGAGCCGTAACCAGGATCTTTATCACCTTTCACACCAACCTTGATTACATCGCCTTTGTCGTTGGAGCCCACGAACAAGACATCATAAAACCCCGCCTCTCGCTCTTCTTTAGACGGACCCTCTCCTGGCTTTAAAGGGCTTTCAGCCATAGACTTATCTGCAGCCACAGCGTTTGCTGTTGCCTCGCCTTGCTCGCCAGGACCGGTGAACATCATCTCGTCATAGACAAAGTCCTCGCCATATTCATGGGCTAACAAAAAGTTAGAACGGTGAACGTTTTTGGTATTAATACTTGCCATAACGAACGGTGCGGACCAGCTGCCCAGCTCTTCTTCAAAAACAGGTTTTGCACCAGACGGCTGCTTAGGACCGGCAACGCCTTCGGTAAGCGCAAATGGATTGGTTAATATTTCTACCATACCCGGAGTCTTGGCCGCCGCTTTCATGGTCTCTTTAAAACTAGCCAGTGTGCCACCAGAAAAAGTGCCTTGCATCGCCCGCACTCGACCTTTAACTCTTGGCAGAGCTGCCCCCAGTTTTTCCTTTGCAACCTGCTGCAAAAAGTACACACCCAAGTCAAAGGGTATGGAATCAAAACCACAAGAGAACACTATTCGAGCACCGTTGGCTTTAGCGCTGTCGCCGTGGGCAGCGATCATTTCGTGCATCCAGGCCGGCTCACCGCATAAATCAACATAATCAGTACCGGCTGCTGCACATGCTTTAACCAAGTCAGAACCATATAATTGGTAAGGCCCTACAGTCGTTAATACAACCTTAGTGCTAGCGACCATTGCATTTACCGTTTGCTGGTTATCAGCATCAGCAACCACAAGTGGCACTTCCGCAGGAATGCCCATTTCATCCCGAACATTTTGCAGTTTCTCCATGCTGCGACCAGCCATAGCCCAGACTACATCGCCGTTAACTCCATATTGTTTATTTAGATATTCACATACAAGACGCCCAGTGTAACCTGTTGCTCCGTATACAATAATTCCGTATTGACGTTGGTCTGTCATTTCTACTTCCTCTTTTAATAATTCGAACCGTTAGTTTTCTGGTTTTCTTATGCTATGAAAAACCGACAACCTCTTCATCCAACATATGGGCCAACAGCGGGCTCTTTTCAGCTCGCGCAAAAGCATCATCGATTGCTTTAGACCGCTTTTGTACTCCCTCACGGTAATTAGGGTGAGTGAATATATAAAGCTCTTTCGCTAAGATAGCTTCAACAACTCTTTCACCCACTATCTCTGGCGCCAGACCATCGTCAATGACTTTTTGCATATGCTCAGCCATTGCTAGAGCCTTAGGTGAAGGGCCTGCGCTTGAGGATGAGTCAGAAGGCGGGTTTTTATATTCATCTTGTTTGTTGCGGTGAGAAAGGTTTATTCGCGTTTTAACAAAGGCAGGACACAATACTGACACCTGAATGTTGTGAGGTTTCAGTTCTGGATGCCAGCTTTCTGACATTCCCACCACAGCAACTTTGGTTGCCGTATAGGCACCCGCGAACGGCACGCCGCCCATGCCCGCCATAGACGCTACATTGATTAGCCAGCCGCCTTCGCCATGCTGTTTCATATAAGGAACTAGGGTTTGCGTACCGTAGATCACACCCATCAGATTTACATCTAAAACCCATTGCCAATCTTTATGATTCGTTTTCTCGATGGAGCCTGCTGAAGCTCCTACCCCTGCGTTGTTTACCAACATATGAATCTTGCCAAACTTAGCGAGTGTTTGTTCTGCAAGACTCTGCCAATCCTCTATTTTCACCACGTCCATCTCAATTGCCAGCACCTCAGCACCTTGATCTTCAAGCGCCTGCCGTGCAATCTCTAACTGATTCGCATCTATGTCGCTTATTACAACTTTCATTCCTTGCTTGGCCATCGAAAGAGCGATGCATAAACCAATGCCCTCAGCGCCGCCACTGACGACTGCTACCTTACCTTCTAACTCTGACATACGTAAAACCTCTAAAAATTGCCTTAATTACTAAATAGTGACTATTTAAATACTAGATATTAAGTTTTAGAAAAAACTTATCCGACACTTTATCTCAAACTCAGCCACGAGTTTGAGATATCCGAGGGGGATCCGTTTTTACCAACAAGAACTTGAATGAGCGTAAACTCTTAATTTAGCTTTTATCCAAATCAAAAAAGGCTACACAAACGCAGTTTAGTTAACCCCATCGAGCTTTCGACTTTTTCTTTTAATCACCCTCAATCACCTATCACCGCTGCGTCACATTTTCTTACAATGACGAAGTAGACTTCGATGGTGATAGCTTTTATCCTCAACTGAACCCTATGCTATCTTCCCACAAATACTGCATCTATAAAGGCTACAACAATGAAAACGCTTTCTGCAATGATGTCCGGCTTAAGCTATAAAAAGCTATCCGGTTTGAGCTGTCTGGTAGCCATGCTGGGGCTTTTACCCACGCTAGGCCTAAGCCAGAATCTCGTCACCGATGACACCGTCGAGTGGTACACCCTAGGGGGTGATTACGCCCATACTCGCTACACCCCAGCAGATGAAATCACAGCTGAAAACTTTGATGAGCTGGAAGTAGCCTGGGAATGGGATGGTTCTAGCTTTAACGGCTACAGTGGCCGCTCAACTCCAACTTACGTAGACGGCAAACTGTTTACAGTGTCCGGTCCACGTCGAAGTGTGGTTGCAATCGACCCTAAAACTGGCGAAACCCTTTGGTCTTACCGTCTACCTAATACTGCCCGTTGGGAATACTCCATGCGCGCCTCTTACGGCAAAGGCATAGCTTATTCCCGCATTGATGGCCGAGGAGTGGTTTACATTTCGTCTCCCGGATTCTTTTTGGTCGCACTAGACGCTGAAACAGGCGCTCCTTTAGAAGGCTTTGGTGGGCAGGTTCCCGTCGAAGGCTTTCCAAAAACCGGTGTTGTCGACATGCTGGCTGATTTGGGCCATCCATATGACCCATACGAAGGTATTCCACTAGAAACCGGCTATATCACTGCCTCTTCACCACCAATCGTAGTTAATGACACGATTGTTGTTGGCAACTCAGCGGAGCAGGGCTATTTGCAGGCACGAATAGAAAACATTCCTGGCGATATCTTGGCCTATGACAAGGTGACTGGCGCATTAAAGTGGAAGTTCAATGTAATTCCACAGCCCGGTGAATACGGCCACGAAACATGGGAAAATGATGCCTGGAGTTACACAGGGGACGTCTCGTCATGGGCGCCTATTACTGCTGACCCAGAAAATAACATAGTTTATATCCCAACCAATCCACCAACTATTGATTACTACGGCGGCTTTCGCCCTGGTGACAATTTATTTGGTACTAGCGTAATCGCTTTGGATACAGAAACTGGTGAGCGCCGCTGGCATTACCAGACGGTGAAACACGATGTCTGGAACTACGACAATCCGGCAGCACCTATCCAGTTAGACCTCAATATTCCGGGACGCGGACTAGTCTCTGCCGTTGCTCAGGTAACCAAGCAAGGTTATGTTTATACCTTTGACAGATTTACTGGTGAGCCAGTTTGGCCGATGGAATATCGCGACGTTCCTGCATCTCAGGTTCCTGGCGAGAAATTAGCGACAACGCAGCCATTTCCAACCAAACCACCTCCGTTTGAGATGCAAGGCCTTAGCGAAGAAGATCTAATCGACTTCACACCTGAACTGCGAAGAGAAGCACTTGAGGTCATGGCCAACTACCAAATGGGCCCTCTTTTCAATCCGCCAATCCATGCCAAAAATGCTGCTGGCAAGATCAGTTCTGCCATGTGCCCGGGTGACGGAGGCGGCGCAAACATCTATGCACCCCCGGTAGCTGACCCGACAACAGGCTTTCTCTATGTTCCGTCTGCAAACAACTGCAGCTGGCAGCGAGTTATTCCTGGAGAAGAGGCAGATGCCCGAATCGATGAACCCACCGGCTCTACTTTTGCCGCTTATGCAAATGGCCCAGGTGGACGCCCGCCACGACTTTCTTCAGGCCTGCCATATGTGAAGCCGCTGTACAGCAGCATCACAGCGTATGACATGAATACCGGTGAGATAGCTTTTAGAATTCCAACAGGTGAAACCCCTGACCGAATTCGAAACAACCCAGCAGTAGCTGGTTTGGATATCGGCGATACAGGAAGCGGCAACCCAGTCTCTATGGTCACCACTCCAAACATGCTGATCTATTCGGACACCGACCATGACGGCCAAACAGCGCTTCTTTACGCCCTTGATAAAGCTACCGGCGAAGAACTTGGCCGAATAGAAGTGCCTGCGAAAAGTCGCTATGGTATGAGCTCTTGGAAGCATGAAGGTCATCAGTACATCATCTTGCAGACAGGCTCGAAGCTTACAGCTATGGCATTGCCAGCAGCTTCAGAAGGTTCTGCAGGACATTAAGCCGTAGCTTGGTCTAACCAGCTCAAAGATTGCCGTTTTATAAAAAGGGCGGAAAGATTAGTTATCTTTCAGCCCTTTTTTATCGCACGTGAAAAAAGACACTCAAGTAACAAAACATACTGAAAATCCCAACTAAATACATAATACCAGCGTAGTTACGTTCATATTAATACCATTGATTGAAATAATTGCACTGCTTTACGGCTATCACAAAAAGCCCACTTTTAGACACGCAGTAAAGAGCAGACATGCTATTTTCCCTGCGAGCCAACTTTCTATCAGACCTTTTAACTGAACTGCGCCAATGAAAAACCAAACCAAGAAAGACAGCTCCTTCTTTTTTGTCTACACCGCCGTATTGTTCTTTATAGTATTAGCCGGCTTCGCCCCGACATTTTTTCTTCGTGCTGCTTTTGATACTCCACCTATCCCGCTGTACCTTCAACTGCATGGCTTGGTATTAGCCGCTTGGTTTTTGTTACTCCTATTTCAGGCTTGGCTCATTCGCCAAAACCACACTACGCTGCACAAGAGATTAGGCTATTTGATAGCCGCTTACGGCGTTTTTGTTATAGCAGGAGGGTTAATGGCGACTTCCAATACGGTCGCACGTGGTTTTGGGGGAGCGGTATCCTTCGACACCGATATGGCAGACATCAACCCTGGCATGGGTGAGGGAATCTCCTATCTTGAATTCATCAGCGGGGTTGTTTGGGCGAATCTTGCGGCAATGATGACTTTTGCAGTAATGCTTAGTTCAGCCATCTTTTTTCGCCGTCAATCAGACATTCACAAACGGCTGATCCTAGTAGCAACGGTGGCGATCGTTGGACCTGCACTTGCACGCATTGCGCGATTAGAATTCTTAGGAGGCGAGCAAGGTCTGTTTCTCCCATCAGCCATCTTCATTCTACTTGCTGCTATAATCATTTATGATTTTCTCTCGCTAGGAAAAGCACATCGAGCAAGTTTAGCCGGTGCCGGTTTTCTCATAACCGTGTTTCTCACAAGTATAGCAATTGCGCGCACTGAGTTCGGAATAGGGTTTGTTCGCGGTCTCGCATAGGCTCCTGATAGAAAATAAACCACTGTGATCCTGTCAGCTTAAAGCTGGAGAAGATGCTAATAAAGGGTTCTCACGCACCTCTTCGCCCTAAGTACTTGTTTGGCCAACCGGAGTCGAAACCCCTTGACCTAGAGTGAACTCTAACTTGTATAGTGGCTTTTTATTTCTGTATAGGAATTCACCATGAACTCATACAAAGGCAAAACAGCCCTCATCACAGGCGCCTCTTCTGGCATCGGATTGGCGATGGCCCATGAGCTGTCCAAACGCGGCGCCATTGTAGTAATGGCTGCTAGATCACGAGATAAGCTAGACATAGAGGCACAGGTCATCCGTAAGAATGGAAACCAAGCTCATACTTTTACAACGGATCTGAGCCTGCCTAATTCCGCCGAAAAGCTATACCGCAACGTTATTAGTGCTGGGCTAAATATTGACTTATTAGTTAATAATGCCGGTTACGGCAGATGGGGAGATTTCACCGAGTTTGATTGTGAAGACTATGGCCTTATGATTCAGCTCAACATCACATCACTAACCGACCTTTGCCACCTCGCTATTCCAGATATGATATCAAAAGGTGGAGGCGGAATAATTAATGTCGGCTCAACTGCCTCTTTCGTGCCTGTTCCTTATTCAGCGGTTTATGGAGCCAGCAAAGCCTACGTATTGATGTTTTCAGAATCTATTCGCTATGAATATGCTGACCAACATATCAATGTCATGGCTCTGTGCCCCGGCGCAACCAAGTCTAATTTCAGCACGGTAGCCACTGCCAATTCCTCTGTGGAATTACAAAAACTAAATGCAAAAATAGCCGACGACACTCAGTCAGGCGAGACTAGTAAAGAAGTTGCAGTTGAAGGTTTAGATGTGTTCTTACAGAATAAGAGCTTCGTTCTCACGGGCAAAAGCAACAAAAAAATGGGGATTGTGCCGCGATTCCTAACGCGAAAGAAAATGCTTAAAATAGTGGGTGATGGCTTCCGTAAACGCGTCCTAAAATAGAAAAAAAAGGGGGGGGGAAATAAAGGGGTCGGAGGCATTTAAAATTTAAATGCCTCCGACCCCTTTGTCTATTATATTGCTTACGGTCCTTGCTTATATTACTGAATCTAGATGGGATCGCCCGGCGGCAGTACTAACGCAGGCCTAGGGACGGCATCGTCAGGCCGTTGCTGCCAGCGGCGGATATCAGCCGCTACAGATGACTGATGTGCGCTAGAATTTCTTAGCCTTTCAAGGCGAGCAGCTAATTTTTCGAGACGGTCGGCAAGCACCGCTTTGACCTCACCAGATGCACTTTCGCTGGTCGCTTGAACCATCATTTCATCAGCAGTCACACGCTGCACCAAATGCAGTATTTGTTGCTGATAATCATTGCCGGCAATATCTACATCCCATGTCACCTCCAACAAACGGTCTACTACTTCTTCAAGGTTTGGATAGTCACCCATGCTGCCATAGGCCACTAACCTCGCCATACGCGCTGGCTGCAATATCTGCTTCACTGACAAACTCGCCGAACCTTCTGCAGCCCCGAGAGGATCAAAAAGCAAACCTGTGCGACCAGGAAACTCTTCACCTTGGCTGTGGCGGAAAGCGGGAGGTGGCAGCAGCTCTAAAATATTTGTCGGCAAAGTCAGGAAATCAGGGCTTAGAGTCGACAGAACTGTTTCCAATGCGTCTCGCTGCTCTTGTGCATCAATAATTATGAACGGAATTTGGCCATCACCTCTAACTGTATATCTATAATCCGCGCCGCCAATGCTTTGAGCTGCCGAGTTAAGCTGAAAGCGATGGTGCATATACAAAGGCAAGAGCACGTATTCAAGGCTAGACAGGGGCTCCCCATTGCGAATTAGCTCTGGGCCAAAGCTCTCTAAACCAATCCGGCGAACTTCTATCTCATGTTTCAAATGGTCGACTAGGTTGTCACCATTATCCCAAACTCCCGCAAACTGGTGTCCTCCTCCAACGAAATTATTGTTGTTGTGAGCCATAAACAGTAATCCACTATCAAGGCTCTCTTGAACTATTTTCGCCAACTCTTCTTTCTCATCCGCCCCGGGGGCAAATTGCTCATAGGAATATCTTATAGCTAATTTGTCGTACTCTCCAATTCGTTGGATATAAGCATTTGATAGATCAATTTTCCCGGCGGCGGTAATTTCAACTAATGGCGCGGGATAATCCATTACGCTCTCCCGGCCGTAAGAACTGCTCAAGTAGTTGTGCGGATAGCCCAGCGTATGACCTACCTCGTGGGCAGAAAGTTGGCGCACCCTATCCAGTGACATATTCACTGAATCAGAATTATTGTCTGCGACCGTTTCGAGATATTCGAAACCCGGCACAAGACCTTGGCCATGCAAGTAATCTTGCCTCAGGCGCAGGCTGCCAAGGTTCACGTTACCCTTAATAATTTCACCTGTTCGCGGGTCCATCACCGAGCCACCATACGAATATCCTCGAGTTCGCCGATGAGTCCAGTGAATCATGTTGTATCGAACATCTTGACCATCGACTCCAGGAGGCAGCTCCATAACTTGGAAGGCGTTGATAAACCCAGCCGCTTCGTAGGCCTGATCCCACCAACCTGCACCTTCTATAAGTGCAGTTTTAATTGGCTCCGGCGTGCCCGAATCGACATAGTAGATAATCGGCTCTACTGCCTCAGAGCGCGCTGCACTGGGGTCTTTTTTCTCCAGCCTATGTTTAGCCACCAAACGAATCTGCAAGTCTTCGCCAATCGGGGTGCTGTAATCTTGAATAGTCGGTCCACTAGTTCCAATTCTAGGGTCCGCTAATCTGGGCTTAAAATTACCGTCAGGTAGTTTTACGATCGAATGATGCTGACGTAATGTGATCGCGCCGCCGGTGGCGGCAACGCTACTAACCAGATCGCCGGCGTTCTTACTGGTAAACGTCAACATGGTTTCAATTTCGACGTTTTCTGGAAAGGTCTTAGTGTTCTCTAGGTAAAATGCACTTCGACTCATATCAAGTGAGTAAGTGCCTTGTCCTCTATTGGCGATGGCGCCGATGACGTTGCGGGCATCGCGCAAAAAGAAATCTGATGCATCAACAAGGATACTACTTCCGCTCGCGGCAACAATATCAAAGCCCCAATGCACTGACGGCGCAAAAGCGTCTTCCACAGCCTGTCGCTCTAAAATATTATCACTTGAAGCGCGATACTTATAATTTGGCTGAACCAATAGCACCCTAGGCCCCACCCGCTTGGCCGACAGTACAAAAGTACCGCGCAATTGCCCACGGTCGATGCCAACAGGATTAGAGCCAAGCCCAGAACCCATAGAAACCTGATAGAGGAATTCGGTGTCAAGCTTATCTATTTCCCAATACATTTTGCCACTTGAATCATCCCAATAGAGATTGAAATAGCCCCCCATCTTGCTGGAGCCGGCAACAGTATCGGCTATTGAAGGCAGTTCCTGTGCCTGAGAAAACGTTGAACATAGAAAAATTGCTAAGACGCAGCTCGAACGCAGAACTGTCATGCTAAACGAAGTGAATATCATTATTGGAAAAGTGGGGGAAGCCATTTCAATTACCTCAGCCTTTTTATGGGCTATCTTTGAAAAGATTGAACAGAACATTTATGTCTCGAAAGCCAAGAAGACTACCACTGTCGCTGGTCTATTTGTACACGAAAAAAACCTCTCGGGGATTTATTTTCTGAGAAAACTAACGGCGGTAAGTTGCCGCCCCTTTTTGGCACAAGCGCACCATCTTATGTCACTTTATAGTAGCCTTAAGTCTCTATTCTTTAATGGCAGACCGAAGAATCGCGCTGACCACGTTTTGCTAAATATTGGCAATTCTTTCGTTTGCAAGGATCTCTTAAAAGGGTATTAGGTACTTTCCCACTCGTTCTAAAAATGAATAATTTGTACGCCCAAAAATTAACTCGGTGGGAAACGGAACAATTCTTCCAAAAAATAGAGAGATTTTGAAATATATAAGATACACTCGAAAGATAAGCTGAGAATAGTGTTAGCCATATCCTATCAGCACGCCTACCCTCCGAGGAGAATAAGAATGGGCAACTTCACCTCTATTAATACGCGCTTTAAAACTTGTACGCGTTTTACAATGACCAATTCCCGCTTACTAGGCCTAGCAATCTGCTTCGTCACCCCTTTGTCCTTTGCGCAAATCACTTCTGAAGAAATTACAGTTGAAGTTCTGTCGGAAATTGGGGAAAACTGGTTTATTTCAAAAACAAGTAACGGCGGCTACATTTTTGATGCCAGCACCGGAGAAATGCAGGGATTACTGTCTCTGTCTCGCAATACGCCAGCAGTAACGAAATGGGGTCCACGCAAAGAGTTTTATGCAGCTGAATCCTATGTCGCCAGAGGAGTGCATGGGGAGCGTACAGACCTTGTTTCAGTGTATGACTATGAGAATTTGAGCCCAGTTGCTGAAATCATTATTCCAAATCATATGGCCCGGCTACCTGTTAGGAACCATCTTGGTCTAATGAACAATGGACGTCTCTTGGCACTTTTAAACATGAATCCCGGTCACTCCGTTTCCATAGTTGATGTTCAAGACAGACTATTTATCTACGAACTCTCTACTCCTGGCTGCGCTGTCATTATGCCGGTGGCTGACATAGATTTCTTACAGATCTGTGGCGATGGCACCTTGCAACTAATTCAATTAGACGTAAGTGGGTTTGAACAGAACCGAGTGCGCAGCGATATTTTCTTCGATGTTATCGATGACGCCGTGTTTGACCGAACAGCACGATCTGCCCAAGGGTGGTTTCTAATCACTCATGCAGGACGTATTTTTTCTGTTGGCACCGATGACGATGAAATTCAAATCAGCGAGCCTTGGAGCATCGTCCCCGAGGGCGAAGAAACTTGGCGACCAGGCGGCTTAGAGTTTTTTAGTGCTCATCAAGATACCGGTTTACTTTACATTGCCATGCATGAAGGCGAGGTTGACACACACCACGAGCCGGGCACAGAAATATGGGTAGTCGATAGCAAAACTAAGCGTCGACTGCAGCGCATCAAAGTGGAAGCCCCTATAGATAGTTTAATGGTTACTCAAGAAGCAAAACCTAAGCTCATCGTTGGCGATCACGAGGGAGGCACTCACGTATACAATGCACTAACCTTTGCTTTTGAGCGCACCATTGATACTCCGAGCGCAAGCATGTTTGAGGATTTATAAAGGTGATAGATCCGCTATTTGTGCAAGTGATTGCAATGGGCTTTGCGCTCATTTTTGCACTAGCGGCATTGCATAAGATGGATGATAGGAACAGGTTTCTGTCTATTTTGAAGGCCTATAAAATCTTACCTCGCTTTATGCTCAGAGCCAGCGCCCTCTGCATACCGATGCTCGAATTGATGCTTGCTCTAGGCTGGCTTCAAGCAGGCCTGCTGGGGTCACGCTATCCGGTGATCGTTGTAGCGAGCGCTGGCCTCCTCATAGTTTATGGCTTGGCTATTGCCATTAATCTCTTGCGCGGCAGAACCGATATCGACTGTGGGTGCAACCTTATATCTGCTAGAAAGTCTGCTCCCGCTGATAAAGGTAGTGAGTCTCAGCAGTCCATTTCCACCAACTTAATTTGGCGAAACGTTTGCCTAGCTTTATTGACGTTGACTGCACTGACTCCGATTACAGCTCGGCAGCTCGGCGTAATCGACTACATAGGTTTGGCAGGCGCGCTACTCGTGCTTGTTCTGCTCTATGCGTCCCTAACTCAATTAATGGCCACCAACCAAATCATAAGATCTTGGCGCGGCCACCTAGGCAGGCTTGCCAATGATTGAAGCACTAATTATCTCCAACATCATTTTATGGGTCGCGTTAATAGCACTGGCATTAATGATATTTGCATTGACGCGCCAGGTGGGAATATTACACGAGCGGATAGCACCAGCTGGCGCTCTTATGCCGACTTCAGGTCCTAAGGTTGGAGAATTAACCCAAGCTCTAGAACTTACAGCGCTTAACGGTGACGCTGTAACTATAGGCGGGGTCAACAGTGGCGGCTTGGCCACCTTCATACTTTACGTGTCTCCTACATGCCCGGTCTGCAAAGCTTTGGTGCCAACGGCCCAAATGCTAGTGCAGTCGGAAGCAAATAGAATGCGGCTAATATTAGCTAGCGACGGAGATGATGTCAGCAGCCATCAAAGTTATAGCCAAGACATGAATCTGAACGATACGCCTTATCTTATTTCTGAAGAGCTAGGCAGGCTTTTCGAAGTGAGCAAGTTGCCTTTTGCAGTATTAATTGCGGCCGACGGGTCATTGCGAGGCAAAGGTTTAGTCAATACTCGAGAACATATGGAAAGCCTGATTGAATCAATGGATTCCGGCATAACTTCAGTGCAGGAGTACATAGGCAACCTAGAAAGTGCAGCAGTTAACGTAGACGAAACACCTAAGGCGATGGAAACCACATCATGAATATCGACAAAATTCTGGATCGCAGTTATTACTGGATTGACGAAAATGCAAAACGAACTAGCTTAGCCTTCGCGCGAAAACTATCGCGACGTCACTTTCTCTCCCGTCTTGGAATGATGCTAGCGGGTGCCGCAGCGTTTCCTTTGCTGCCGGTAGCACGTTCGTTTGCCCAAAGCTCTGTTCAAGAAGTTGGGGACCCGCAAAGCTGCGAATACTGGCGCTATTGCGCCATGAGCGGCACTTTGTGCAGCTGCTGCGGAGGCACATACACTTCTTGTCCTCCTGGCAGCGAGCCATCTCCAATCACCTGGGTAGGCACTTGTAGAAACCCTGTGGATGGTCGAGATTACCTCATGTCTTATAATGATTGCTGCGGTAAAGCCGTGTGCGCCCGATGTAGCTGTCACAATACTGAAGGCGATAAGCCGGTTTACTTTAACAGCAACAGCAACACCGTCTTGTGGTGTTTTGGCACTGAAAATACTAGCTATCATTGCACTGTCTCCCTAGTACTCGGAACAACAGACGAATCGAACTAGTGAATCGAGCAAACTGCATACTGACCGGCACCACCGTTGCGATACTGGCTTTCTGGCCAGTATCGCTGCAGGCTGCCAGCGCACGCATTAACTATCTTCTTTATTGCACAGGCTGTCATGGAGTCTCAGGTGAAGGCAGCCCTCCTAATGTGCCCACATTAGTCGGTGAACTCGGCAAAATGATAATGGTACCGGAAATGCGCGATTACCTTGTGCAAATTCCAGGTGCAGCATCCGCTCCTATAGATGACATGGAACTCACCGCCGTGATCAATTGGATTTTGCATAAGTTCAATGAAGACACCCTCCCTGAAGACTTCGAAGACATGACTGCCAGTGAAGTAAGTAAAGCTCGAAAAGATGTTCTCGCTGACCCTTTAAAGTATCGAATAACTCATTGGAAAAACTACCCAGAGTGATTTTTGGCGACAGAATCAGCCTCCTTCAACACGAAGCTTAATTGAAATTCAACATTTCCACCTCTACAAACACAAAGCCTGTTATGTGATTTATTAGCAGCCATTGGATCCGCACTTGATCATGCCTCCAGTTAATCAATCATTCTGACATCGCCCACCCAGAACTATCGCCAAAGCCTTATTTTGAGATTTACTTTCGCAATTTAAGGGATCGCCACTCCATCAGGACTGCTAGCATTTTGATTCTGATTCCGTTATAAAAAGGTTTCCGCATTTATCAAACATCAAAATAAGAGTTAACGGGAAAAGGAAATACACACTATGAAATTATTTCTAAAAAAAAACCGTTTGGCCTTCAAATCATTTTTAGCAATATCTCTTAGCGTTTTTTACTGCCTAGGTAATGCAGCAGAATCTAACTGGGTCGATCTAGCCGTTCATAATTTTGGCGCGCCCATCAACACCATGTGGGCCGAGGGTGAATTAAGCTTTGCCGATGACGGAACAATGGTCTATTGCAGCGCTAGGCAGGACATGGCGGTCGCACCTAGGGATCCTAAGGATTTGTATATCGCCACCTTTAATTCCGACACCGGGAGCTGGAACACTCCGGTTAATATGGGTATACCGGTTAACGCCCCGCCGGCCACAAACATCGACCCATTGCGCTTTGGCGATGATCGGGAACCTTGGATTACAGGTGATGGCAATACTATTTATTTCAAATCTGACCGCACTGCGACCACCAGCCCACGCAACAATAATGATTTGTTCGTTACCCATAAGGTCGAAGGGGAATGGACTAACCCTGTGCTAGTAGGCTTTCCCATTAGCACGGATGTTGGCGATGAGCATTGCCCGGCAATATTACAAGACGGCGAAACACTGTGCTTTGCCTCAAAAAGAGAAGGTGGCTATGGTGGTTCGGATATCTATTGTTCAAATCAGGATGCCGACGGCAATTGGATGACACCTGTAAATCAGGGCCCCAATATTAATACTGCTGCCGAAGAATTCCACTTCACCCAAGACAAAGACGGCATGGTGTATTTCTCCTCAGCCCGCCCAGGCGGCTATGGTGGCATGGATATTTGGGGAGCCATGCAGCAGGGCAGGGATGCTTGGGATGTAGCCTATAATCTTGGCCCACAGGTAAATACCGCAGCTGCAGATATGTGTCCAGCGCTGCCTCCTGGCTCTGATACTATTAGCTGGTTCTCGACCCGAGCCGATAATAGCCTTGGTTCAATTGATATATTTTGGACAAATAAGCGGAACGTTCAGAAAAAATAATCGAAGCGAACAAAAAAGCAGCTGAATTCATATTCGGATTTTAAAGAAGCCTCAAAATTGATTCGGCTTTTGTTTCAATTTAACGGTAAGTTAAAATTTAAAGCAGGGTTTCGAGCTAACTCTTCCTCGTAGGCCTACACTCTTAACCTTCTTTAGACCTTCTCTACTTAAGCCTTTACTCTTAAGACTTCTCTCCTCAGTTTTCTCATGTAAATTTCTTAACTAAAATTTTCACGGAAATTTCCCATTGAAAATGCACATACTAGGAAGACCTAGAGTAAGATAAACCAGTTACACCAGTCCAGCGACAGAAATCGATAACTCGGCATGGCTGGCGGTGCTCAGGTTCACCGCACCCTTAACTGTAGCCTCGAACAATCTTTTTACTACCTTTGCGTTACCTTTTCACGGGCCTGCATATGGGTATTAGACAACTCTGGCTAATTCCTCTATGACCGACTGAAATGGTGGCCGCAAGTCAATCTCCACAACAAAGTAGAGCGGCATAGGCTAATGAACGGCTCCTCTCAACTGCACTATAGTCAAAAGTTAACTTCCCGCCTTACGCGCGCCTCAACATCGAGTTGGGATGCTGACTTGTAACAAGAATTAATTATTAAAATTCAAATCTCTCACTCTATCCAGAACGCAGCAGGCTTTCCGAAGAAAATTACTGTGATTTTGAACCAATAAAGAGAGAAACACTTAATGTTGCTGGAAACAGCAAATATCTATATGGCCAAAAAAAGAAAAGGGGTGTGTTTATATTAAAAATAAACACGCCCCTTAAATTTTCTTTAGTTAATTCAGCTAGAGCTGACAACCATTAAGGACGGTATGTACTAACCGGAGGCAATTGCGAACCAGACAAATCGTCAGGAATACTTTTCTCAATCCTCACGGTGTGAGTCAGCGTACCAATGCCTTCTATGTTGGCACTAATAGTCTCGCCGTCAATCAAGTAGCCAGAGCCTGAAGCGCGTTCTACCCGGCCAGCTCCAGTTCCACCTGACGTTCCGCTTTGCATAACATCACCAGGAAATATAGTAATGAGAGACGAGGCATACTCGATAAGCTCAGGAATATTATGGATCATGTCTCCTGCCCTTGCTTCTTGAACTGTTACGCCATCAATGACCAGTGTTTGGTGCAGACGCTCCATGGGGTCGCCATAGAATTCTTTAGGCACGATCCAAGGACCATGGGGTGCGAAGGTGTCATGTCCCTTACCCACAAACCAATCTGAACCTGAGCCGTAGCCACCTGGTGGGCGACCACCGCGGTCAGATATATCCATCGCGACCATGTAGCCGAAGACGTGGTCGTATGCACGATTTGCCGAGATATACTTGCCAGTACGGCCAAAAACGATGGCCATTTCTACTTCCCATTCGATGCGATCACGCCCAAAGGGCATCATAATGTCATCACCGTCACCGATGATGGCGCCACGGGTGGGCTTAAGGAACAAATACGGAACCCCTCTACTCTCTCGACGTTCTCTGTTTCTAGCAGCCTGCTCATCAGCATTACAACCTTCACAGGCATGGGTATAAAAGTTGACCGCCGCATTCATCAGCTTGCTCGGGTATTGGATCGGAGCCATGATGTCGACTGAACCCACCGGATGGACATAGCTAGGACGATCGCTGCCGCTCAGCAAGTTCTCTTCAGTAAGCCAATTCACTACCTCATAAATTCTAAACTTCAATCCGTACCCGTATTGCTCGATCAAACCGAGCATATCCTTGGGCATGGTGATGGCACTGTACTGCGGTCTCAATTCCATGGCGCGGTTAGCCGCTGCCAAATCAATAATCAACTTGTCGTCTTGCAGAACAAGGCCAACAGTTGGGACATCGTTGATCGCAAAGGTGCCGACTTTGAACGGCACAACCGATTCCATGGCCTGAGCAGATGCTGGAGTGGAGCTTGTGAAGGCAGCAAATGCCGCCACAAGTGTCAGTGTATACAGGGACTTTCTTATCATATTTATCTCCCGTGCAGAGTGTTAACAACGTGAACAGAATTGAGTAGTAAGCTCTCAGCTGCCCACAGGACACGCAAAATGTATCCCCCATGTGGCCGGTTGTCCAGCATTTTGAGCGTTACGAGACCAAGATTTAGTCCTTTTGCTGGCGTTGCCAATGAGCTAAAGGTAGACCATGGGAAAAGGTCAATAGGTGGCCCGTCTAAGTATTTCTCATTACCTCTCGCCATAACGAAAGTTGGCTTAGGAAGGAGAGCTATGTCCTCCAGAGGATTACCCTGAGAAGCTATGATGCCAGCATCTTTTCCTACTTCAATTGTGCCTGCTATCACTGCCAAATCCAGAAGATCGTCAGCATCCACAGTGACTAAAATCAGAATATCCCGCTCCGACATACCCGCCTCATTCATCAGCACCAGCTCATAGGCATTGGTCCCGTGATCATTAACACCAGCGTCAGTACCAAAGGCTATCTTCACTTTATTTTCATAAGCAATACCCAGCGCATTCTTCATAATGGGGCCCACTTCAAGAGCCTTTTGGCGTACCGCTGACACAAAGAAATCAGTCCTTTGTGTTGCTATTCGTGCCAACGTATACCCAGCGATCGAGGTAGGAACATATTATTGGCCCGTGGCAACAAACAATGTGGCGGTCTCTTCATCTAAATAAAAGCCGTGTTCTCTAGAGTCAACTCCGGCACGAAGCGCTGCTTCTAGGCCTATTTTGCCATGAGCATGAGCTGTTACTTTGCGACCCGTAGCATGAGCCGCTTGAACTAGCGCAATTTGTTCTTCATCTGTGAACTGTTGATCCCCGCCCGTTGCAATCTGACTAAGCACACTTTCTGTGGCGACATACTTAATGCGGTCAGCACCAAATTTGATTTAAGTACGAACAGCCTTGCGACACCCGGCAACACCATCACAAATACCTGAATGTGGGTGAGGGAAAATATCATCCCGAAACCTTCCTGCATCACCATATCCTCCAGTTGAACTGAAGCCTTGTTCTGCAGCTTTGATTCGAGGCCCATCACAATGCCCTGATTGATGGCATCACACAGAGCAAAATTGCGCTTCAATCTGCGCCGACATTTTGGATTGTTGTAAAGCCAGCTCGCAGGGTTCGCATGCCAAGCTCAACACCCATCAAGGTGCTTAATCCTGAGGAGCGAGTAACTCGAATTTCGCGGCCGCTTGCTTCCTGCTGACTTAATAAGTGAGTGTGAGCATCAATAAGACCCTGCATCACAAACTGACTCTTTAATTTAGACTGCGGCGGAATGAGTCTTAATTTAGCTTTGAAGGTTTGATCTCATTTAGAGAGACTTTTACAAGGACTTTTCCTAAAGAAGGCTTTCTCGAGAACTCAAACCACACACCATAATAGAAAGGGGCCTGCTGGCCCTTTTTAATTACACAGAATTAATTTACTGATTAGTAGCCGCATCAGCTTCCTGCCGGCGCGCTCCAGCTAAAATCGCAGGCAAAGAATAATTACCCTCATGACAGGCGTATTCATACAACTGATCATCAAGTGTTTTCATGGGCATTTCTGCTGTCCATGCTTGGGTATAGAGTCCGGGGTCCTCGATGGTAAAAGAATAATGCATCTCGTCCTTAGCCATTCGGGTAAATCGCTCGGTTAAAATCACATTGTCAGAGATCAAGTACTCCTTTATCTGCCAAGAGCTAAAGTTCTTGGTAACTACAACTAAGGTATCTTCTTCATAATAGCCAATGGAATCACCCAGCCATTGCCGGAAAGGCAGATCACGAAAATCCTGATCAATACGAACAACACGGACGTTGTGTACCATCTCAGCTAACAACATGACATGGCTAGGCGACTGCACTATTTGCATATTGTTATTATAGAAACTGCTTACAAACGGCATTGTGGATGCATAACTTACCAGGCAACGGTCAGCTAACCCCCTTCCTTCAGGGCCATCACTTCGATCGTTGCTCTTCAACAAACGTTCACGTTGTAACTGGCGAGATTCTTGGCCACCTTCTTTCCAAGGAATCTGCCCATCAGCTGGATCCACGATAAGTGAAGTGCGGTACTTTCCGTTCATCAGAGCCAAGGCGTCACCCGGTGCAAACCAAAAATCATTATAAGCTCCTACCGCCCCACCACTCGGACCTTCGGCCCCGGTTTCGGCAAGAATCTCGTTATACTCAGCAGTGGAAATCATCTTTGCCAACATAGTTTCTTTATCTATTTCCAGTGCGTCGTAAAGCGCAGGACGCTGTAGAGAGGTTCTAGTTTGATAAGTCCAAACACCTTGCACATCAGGCACCCCGAAAGATGTTTTCGGCGGCTGATAATCCTGCGCAGCTACAGCAACTGTGACTCCTACAGATATTGCCAATAAAATGGCATATCCAAATAGCTTCATCATACTCTCGCTCCCTATCTAAAAGTTTTAAACCTATTGATTTAATTTACAAAAACTACTTATCCAGCACTAGCATTTGACTTCCTAGTGAATAAGTTGGCCCATCCGTAAACCAAAAAAGTTGCCGTCAATACAACCTTAACGATTTATTCTAGGACCATACTTTGATAATTTTTTAAACTGTAACCCGATTTACCCCCATGTGCATCCAATCAATATGCCAATATTGGCAGCGCATGGGCGGAAAAAGTCAAAGCTATACCTCAAGAACGAAATTATGCACCCCTTTAACTGGACATTTTGCGATCATAAAGATAGCTTTATGCACCTAAATAAAAACCATAATTAGAGTACACATTCAGGTTTATCGGAGAGCAGTATGGCCCAACGTCGCGAGTTTCTTAAATTTTTAGCAGCCAGCCCCCTGCTAACCAATTACTCAGCTTTCGCTCAGGAAGTAGAGGAAACAATTGGTGAACGCATAAAAGACCCTTCGGAGGTCATTAACGTATTTGAAATGGAAGCTATAGCTCGAGAGAAAATACCTCCTGCCCATTTAGGCTATCTCGCAACCGGTGTTGATAGCGACCTCACCTTAAGAGCTAACCGAGCTGGTTTCTCTCGCTTCCAAATAAGGCCCAGAAGACTTGTAGATGTTAGTCAGACTGACACTTCCGTTAATGTTTTGGGCTCGGAGGCGAAGTCTCCCATTTTTCTTTGCCCGGTGGGCAGTCAAGGGGCATACCATGCGGATGCAGAGCTAGGGAGCGCCAGGGCGGCGGCGGCCAAAGGTCACCACATGGTCCTATCCACTCAGTCCTCAACGTCTGTGGAGGATGTGATAGAAGCGCGGGACGCACCTATCTGGCACCAGCTTTACCCAACCACGCGCTGGGAATTCACCGTTGCCATGCTGCAAAGAGCCGAGGCGGCGGGATGCACTACGGTCTGTCTAACCATCGACTTACCCGGTGGGCGCAACACAGAAACTAGCCAATTTTTAACCCGCGAAGATACCCGCAACTGCTCCTCCTGTCATCAAGGGCAAGCCAAACCTATGCTCGAAGGGTTTAATATGCAAGGTGTCGGCCTCAACAGCTCACAGCTGACCTGGAGTGTTATTGGCCGAATGAAAGAAGTCACCAATATGAATGTCGTAATTAAGGGCATCGAAGTCGGCGCAGACGCGGCTCTTGCAGTGCAACACGGCGCCGATGGAATTTGGGTTTCCAACCACGGCGGGCGCGCGACTGAAACGGGGCTAGGGACGATTGAATGCCTACCCGATATCGTGAACGCCGTGAATGGCCGAGTGCCTATTATTGTTGACGGTGGATTTCGTCGTGGCACCGATATCTACAAAGCTCTTGCGATGGGTGCATCGGCTGTAGGCATCGGCAGGCCCTATTGTTTTGGCTTAGGTGCATTTGGCCAGGCTGGAGTTGAAAGAGTATTGGATTTGCTCAACCGCGAACTGCTTATTACTATGCGGGGCAGCGGCACGCCAACCTTAGCCTCAATTGGTCCCGATTATGTGCGAGATGCAGGATACAGAGTGCCTCGTGGCAAACTTGGCCTAGATCTCTACTAGAGGCATTTCTATGGTGGCTCCCGGCAAAGTAGCTTAACCGGGGCCACATTTTTTCCTATCTCATTGAGCTTAATGCCGAGAACTAAGATTCCTGGCGCTTATTGAGACAAATAATTTTCGCCCATATAAATGATGGAGCAAGGAAACTCCATCTTTCATGCGTCAGGATGTCCTAAGCAGAGACCACCCTGCGCATCTCTTGTGCTGCTATCACTGTACATAAACCCACTCTCTGATGGTCGATCGGGCACCTCGGCTGCCAATGCCATCCTTGCAGTCTTAGCGACAGCTCTGATTTTCCGCTGAGGATAATGATCTACCGTAGGCGAAATCCAGAATGAGCTTCTGCCTCTCGGTCATTTAAGTAGTTCTACTAAATCGTGTTAGGAGTCCCTATAGAATTGATATCACATTGCAGATCCTTTCTCCGCATCAAGCACAGCTTATTGATATCGCAAAGGATGTGCCACAGACAAGAACATGCCACTGCTTAAAAGACAGTGGTAGTTAAAGTGGCATCCGTGGCTCGACTTATCTAGATAGAGTCCTAGAAACGCAAGGCCAATACTAACTTCCCTGTGATGAGCCAATAATGCAAAATCATCAGCTTTAACAATTACTCTTAAAAAGTAGTCCAGTAACCTCGCGATCTCTTCCAATATATAGAAAAATCGATCCAGCGGCTTTTCTCAAAAAAATAACTGGGAAAGCAAGGGCCACTGGACGTTTCAAATACTGGGCTACTAGCTAAATGTTCACCTAGTAAGCTGAGAGCTCCTGAGCGATTCTATAGTGAAACCGATAGTCTCCATCAAGCGACTCTTTCAACAGCCGCTCATCTTGGCCGTGAATTCGCATGTCGTTGCGATCGACAAAAGACCTGACACACCATAAGTAGGAATTCCAGCGTTGCGCATTTTCGCGCCGTCCGTAGCACCCATAGACATTGTAGGAATAACGGTGACACCCAGCCACATTTCTTCGGCCACAGATTCAACTGCGGACATTATTTCTTCTGTTGATGGCGTGGAATCAGACGACGATCCACCCCTTTGATAGAATACTTCTAGATTCCGATTATTAACGACCTGAGCAAGGGTTCTTAAAATATCCTGAGGGTCAGCTCCAAGCATCATTCTCACGTTAACTGTAGAGTTGCAGTCTGTGGTAGCTCATTAGACGCATGCGCACCCTCAAGCAGTGCTGGCACAGCGCTGCTTGCCGCTCCCCGAATCAGTCTGTCAAGGAATCTTCAGGGATAGGGTCCTGTAGAAGAGCAAGTAAATCTGCTCACCGTTGGCCAGTATTAATTTCAACCTGACGCCGCAAGCTCATTCGCATCACTTTATTAACATCTATCCATAATTCAAAAGCTTTGATTTTCAGCAACGCCTCGGCTAGATCATAAATCGCATTATCCTCCCGTGGCAGCGATGAATGTCCCCCTTGGTTTCTGCCCGCCATCGAGAAACTTGCGAAGGTCTTTTAAGCAATTCAAATTTTATTAGCCAGTGGTTGCCCATCTTGCAACATCCCATAACCTCCTTCGTTTATTGCCAGGGCTCCTTCTAGCATGCCAGGATGATTCTCTAACAACCATCTGATGCCGTTGCTTCCACCACTTTCTTCATCAGAAGTTAGTACTACAACTATATCTTAATTTGGCTGATAACCTTTACGTTTAGTGCGAATGGGATTTGCCACAAAAATGGCAGCCATTGCTTTGTCGTCAATCGCCCCCCGGTATACTGCGCTGATCAATCACTGAACTACCAACTGTGAATAGCGTTAGCAAGACTCCTGTCTTTACAATTTTTGTTTTCATATTGCCGTCTTTCGGTGGAGTTAACGGCGACCTTACTAAATCTTCACTAAACCTTTTAAGAGCTTTTATTTACAAAGCCTCAACATATAAAAAGAAGGACTACGTTAAACAAAATCCAAATACGAGCTAGACAGCAACCATGTCGGTGCTCGCTCCACTATGACTTAAGCTACCTATCTAAAAATTTAATTTGACCCCACCGTTCACCACAAACCCATCGAGAGGTGCATAAATGTCGCTAAATATCGGATCAGCAAGAGAACCCGTAAACAGTGGATCAAATCGCGTCTGCCGGGTATCAGTAAAATTTTCTAAATTGAGAAAAAAGGATAAGTCGTCGCTAAATATTTTTTCCATCATCAATCCAAATATCCAGTAGTCCCGGCTTCTATTGCCATCGTTAAGCTTTTGAGAACTAAAATAGTAGGCTTCTAATCCTATTCTTAAATCGTCCTCAACCTCGTAAACCAAGACTGAATTAACCCGCTCTTTTGGAATCAACGGAGAATCAAAGCTACGATCACCTCGATGCTCTGTGACATCTGCAAGAGTATAGCCAAGAAATAATTTAATATTTTCCAAACGCCACACTGCATTCACTTCGGTTCCACTAGTATCTAGATAATCATTTATTTGTTGGTAAACAAATTGACTTTTGCGCCGCTCAACCAAACTTAGAGGGTCGTCAACTCTGGTATAGAACAAAAGCCAATTAATATTGAAAGACAAATCATTCGTTATCTGGAATGTACGATCTATATCAATATTAATTCCAGCCGAGCGTTCAGCATTTAAATCGGTCGTTTTTAGAGGTAGAACGCCCTTAAATTTAAGCATTTCGGCGGCCTCTGTAAACGGTGTCGGCTCTTTATATCCTAAACCACCACCTACTCGAATTGTTGTCTTTGAGGATGGAGTAAATAGCAAGGAGATTCTTGGCAGAATAAAACCGCCATAATTAGAGGTATGGTCTATTCTTAAACCGCTTTCCAAAATCACATTCTCACCTAATGAAATAGTTCCTTGGACAAAAGCCCCAACCGTACGACTGCTAAAATCATGAGCAAGTGCTTGAACCCCGCCATCCTGATCGAAATCCTCGGTCCAGATATTTAGTCCTGCAATCCACTCTGCCGTACCTGCTGGCGCGAGTATGTGAGCTTCACTAAAACTTGAAACTTGACTCCCAGAAAAGCTGAAATCGGGAATTTCCAAATTTCTATCAAAATAATTGACGCTATTACGGAGGACTAACTCATTGCCCGAGCGCAGGTGATAGTTGTATTCAAATTGAGTGGCAAGCCGAGTTGTTTCACTGTTCTCAAAATAATCCGGCTGATTATTGCTATCGGCTATGTAATCCATGCTTCCCCCTAGCCGATCCTCGATAACAGCACTCACGCCAAAACTAAAATCGCTGTTATCGCCTTCTACAAACACGCGAGGATTAAACGTAACTCGCTCGAATTCGGGAATCGCGCTAATACCATTGTCAGCAGAATCATATGCTTCACTGCGATTGATCGAGGTAAACAGCGTCGCTCCGATTCTATCGTTCATTCCTGAAAGAAAACCACTAGCATCCATACCCCCTGCTGAGGTGCCGTTAAGCACAATAGAACGCTCAGGCTCTGATCCAGGAGTTTTGCTCACCAGATTAACCAGGCCCGCAATAGCGCCGCCTCCGAAAAGGGTTGAGCTAGCACCTTTTACAAGTTCTACTTGCTGCAAATCTAAAGGGGCGATTTGCAAAAGACTTAATCCACTAGAAAAACCACCGTAAAGAGGCATGCCATCACGCAAGAGCTGGGTGTACTTCCCATCCAATCCTTGGATTCGAATACTTGAGTTAAAGCTAGTCGCCGAGGTTTGTTGAACATAGATACCAGTGCTTTCATTGAGCAGCATACGGATACTGCCTGGCTTCATGTTAACCTTTTCGTTGATCTCTTCAGCACCCAGCACTTCGACACGAGTGGGTTGTTGAGCAAAACTGCGACGGCTGCGGGTCGACGTAACGACTATTTCTTCAATCGCCTTGGCGCCAGCATCTTCTTGGGCCAACACATTGTACAAACTAGAAAAACACACCACGAACGCACAAAAATGGTGTGCAGGTCCTAGCTGCAATTTTATAGCTGAGCATTTTTTATTTTCGTGACTATTTTTAAAGATGACTAACAAAGCATAGATCCATAGTAATATTTTTTAAATCGGCGATTGGCAACGTCAATGGTAGCGTAAGTTGAAGCCATAGCACACCAGTCAAAAAACTGCACAACTCCCACCGAATAAGCCAAGTGGCACCAGCAGTAGGACCAACTGTTTTTTCGAACACCATTTCGAACGGACGCTCTAAAAAACCCTGCTCTAGCATACTTTTATGCGGCAATTCTCCTTTAGAACTTACAGTTGACAACCCCACATTCCCGTAATAGTCTCGAGTAACAAGCAACGACCAAGGACTAACCAATGAAAAGAATAAAGATTGTCGCACTTTCTACAGCCGCGCTATTGCTCAGCACAACGGCTTTAGCTGGTGAAGGATTTTCCCCAGATGAAGCATTTCAAACAATGTTAAAGCTTGAGGGCACCTGGACTGGCGAGGCGCAAGTTGTTCAATTGGGCCAAGACAGAGAAGCCGCCACAGTATCAACCACTACAGTTTCATTTAAGAACATCGGAAATTCTTCAGTAATGCAAACATTTGCCGCTGGCACTCCATCAGAAATGATCAGCATGTATCATCAAGATGGCAAGAATGAGCTCATTCATACGCATTACTGCGCTATCGGAAATCAGCCTTCAATGACTTTCGCAAGTACTGGCCAAGAAGGTGTTATTGATTTTAAATTCACCAAAGGCACGAACATGGATGTAGACGCGGACTATCACGCGCACGCCAGTAACATGAGAATTATCGATGCGAACACTTATGAAACCCGAACAGAAAACTGGGGTGGTGGAAAACTAATGTCTCATCGTTACACTACGATGAAGCGAGTTAAGTAATAACAAATTACTTAATTTGGTATTAACGAAGGGCGCAACTGGGTTGCGCCCTTTTTTTTGATCAAGTTTTTAAAAAAGATAAAAATATCACACAGAATAAAAAACCATAGCCATTGCAGTCAGTGGTGGTTTCGCATACAAATCTCTTGTTCAACAATACGATGCATTAAACTACGAAAAGGGCAGCGGCGAAAGCGACCTTTATTTTTTCTTGCATGGAGAACCACGAGATGACACCAGCGCCTTTTGCAAAAGTTTTACCGAGGCAACAGGCAATGAAATGAAATGAAAGATTTATTCATCGCACCTTCCACAGGTTCCCACGGCTAGTTCTGGCGAAATCGAAACGATAATTACCCTGCAATCACCCTAAAAACCAACCGCCTCTACTAAATCATTGGCTTAAAGTAATCCAGCACTGCGAGCTTGTTCGACTCAGCATAAACGTGTGCCTGACACGCATTTACTTTTGCTGTTTATTTCTATTCTTGAAATAAACATACTTCTAGTTATTTATTAAGGTGGGCCAATTCAAGCTCGGCTGTCTGGACAAGCTTGTGCTAACTTATAGGAAAATACTTGTGTTGTAGTTATCCCAGTGTTTCCTAATTTATGCCTTATTGAGGCAAGCAATGGCATAAAATCTTCCAGACTTTGTGCAAAGCCATGTCAGCGGAGTAAGCCGTCACTAGAACTATCCATTAAACTTAATTGGTGAAGTAAAGTAATCGTGATATACAGGCGCTAGTTTTATTCGCGCACAATGAATCATCCGCATTATAATTTTCGAGTAAGGCAACGCCAAAAACTTCTCAAGAAAAATATTAAAAGGAGGTACTGAAGACGAAACATAGAAGTAAACCAACCAAAATTGAATGCTGCTAATTTTATGTTTTGGCTTTTTTAGATTACTATTTTGCTACTATTCAGCTTGCTTGTTTAATGCTTGAAGAGCACTTATAAATAGAGCGCGAACTTGAGACCTAATTTTGAACACAAACAGACTCAGAAAAATCGCTTTTGCCGTTGCCGGATGCGGAATAGCTACCTATGCAGGCATGGATGTTGTAATGAAAAGCCTTTCTTTAGAAATAGGCTCTTACAACGCCATGCTTTGGCGCAGCTGCGTTGGTATTGTCATTGCCGGCACCCTCTACTTTTGGCGCCGTCCCCATTGGCCTTCCTCGACAACATTAAGACTCCATGTTTGGCGGGGTTTCGTGACATCAGTTATGGCCTTCCTGTTTTTCTGGGGACTTAAGTACCTTCCCGTTGCAGAAGCCATAGGCTTGACTTTTATCGCCCCTTTGATTGCACTGTATCTAGCGGCGATAGTTCTAAAAGAAAGAATCGGAAAACAGGCAGTGGCCGCATCTATCATTGGCTTGTTTGGCGCCTCTATTGTGATTGCGGGTCGCCTTAGTGGCGACTATAGCGAGGATGTTAGCAGAGGCATCGCGGCAATCATGACCTCGGCAGTGCTCTATGCTTACAACATCATCTTGCAAAGGCAGCAGGCGCTGGTCGCAAAACCTTTTGAAATCGCCTTTTTTCAAAACTGTACGGTTATTGTTATTTTTGGCTCTCTGGCACCCTTTTTCGCCGTTGTTCCAAGCATCAGTTTACTGCCAAACATTTCGGCTGCTGCCGGATTAGGCGTAGTCTCACTGCTAATGATGTCTTGGGCGTACGCGCGGGCCCCTGCCAAGGTTTTAATCCCTGTTGAGTATACAGCGTTTGTTTGGGCGGCAATTCTTGGGTGGATGGTTTTCGATGAGTCAGTGACCACTGCAACAGTCTTAGGGACTGCGCTGATTGTTTTTGGCTGTGTCGTTTCTGCCTGGCATAAACCTGAACGATTGAATCATGTAGAATCGACTGCGGCGTAATTATGTTGGTATGGTAGGAGCTTTCTATTCAATAGCTCGGCTATTTATTAGGCTATCTATCAAGCAATACTTTAAACAAGCGCCATCGGCGATTGCTTAAGTAATCGCCTTAGCTATAGTTCGAGAAAGAAATAAACTGCTCTTTCACACTCAAATCGAGAAAAATTTCCGTTAACAGCCGCCTCAAAAAAATCACCCCGCAATTTAACGCGCTTGTAATACTCCATGAAATTAGTTTTTAGAACTTACCAATCCAAGTCGTCTGGAATCTGATAATCTGCATAAGGATCGTCAGCAGAGACCTCTTCATTCTTCTTAGCTCTAAAGACAATTAAAGAAGAATCTCGTTGTCCTATTTTATCCGCGACCATTGCTGGCACCAAGGCAACCTTGTCCGAGTTTCTCACTATGACAATCTGACCGTTGCTAAGCTGATCCACCTGCTGCTGACTTATCCATAGGTTTTTTATTTTACTACCATCTGCAAATCTGTATTTTTTATCGCCTTCTATACGAATGGAATTCACTTCTATAAGCTGCTTAACTTGAGCTGCGATTGCCTTGCGCTGTTCTTTCCCATGTTTCTCTAGGTTTAACTTCCTATCCTTATTAACCTGCTCCGCTTTTTGTCGATCTAATTCCACCTGTCTCTCATCAATAGTAACTTTTTTACCGGTGGTTTTTCTCACCAGTTTTTCTTCTTTGAGTTTAGCGCGCTTAAGCTGCTTAGCTTTTTTATCGTCGATTAAACCTGACTTTTTTAACTGATCCTGAAGAGAATTACCCATGATTAATCCCGCGAGTAGTGATTTCTTAAATTTAAACCATTGACTGTTTTTCGAGTATCCGAATTGAGAAATCAGCATTAAGCTTACCTATCTTTCCGAGCACCGTATCCACATTTTTTTGCGACATACGCCAATAATAAGGAGTCATCATGAGTAGATCCTTTCTGCTTTGCAGCTCAGGCAATTCAAATTCAAAGCTTAGCCTTTTTGAAGTTATGAATTTAAAGCCTTCTGGTATCGTTTCCCCAACCACATGGTCACGTGCAGTTTCATAAACCGCCTGACGCAGCTGTGTAAGGTGTTCTTGAGCCGGACTCACCTGCAGCCAAATGCCGCCATCGGCTAATATTCGACGCACTTCTCCGGTCGCAACTGGTGCAAAAATTTGAAGCACAACATTTTGGCTTGCACTTGCAACCGGAATCTTAAAGTTACTGGCAATGACAAACTCTTGTTTTTGATACTTCTTTGCCGCTTTTTCGATAGCCGGTTTGGAAATGTCATTCCCGGCTGCTTTTACCTTTATTCCGGACTTGTTGAGCGCTGCGCTTATTGCAGCTGAATAATAGCCTTCCCCGCAGCCCACATCATAGAGAGCTAAGGTTTTATCGGGCTTAAGTGACACAATCAGCTGTGTAAGTGACTCAACTAAGGGGTAATAGTACCCGGGCTCCAAAAAGGCACGTCTAGCGTCCATCATAGCTTTGCTGTCACCTGGTTCGGACTTGTTTTTATGGTTTGCTAGCAGCAAATTCACATAGCCCGCTTTGGCGTGATCGTAGCTGTGGCCATTTTCGCATTGCCATTGCTTCTCTGTCAGCAACAACGGCCAACGGCAGACAGGACAAATCCACATTTTTAATAATCTCATTATTAATTTAGTGCAATATTGGACCATGGTTGTCATGTAAAAGAACAGTGGTTAAGTGCCATTCAGATGGTTTCTTTTCTTGCTGATTGAACACAAACACTGCAAAAAAATCCATGGACATGGCTCGGCGGAGCTTTTATGCTTTTGTGGCGACACCAAAATAATAGATTCAACAGGAAGCCACAGATGAAACTCATCATAGCAACACTCACGGGCCTTACCCTCTTACTAACCGGGGTTAGTGCAAGCGCAGCCGACACAAACCTATTATTCATTGGCAATAGTTTTACTTTTGGATATGGATCAGCTGCGAGACATTATCGTGCAGAAAGCGTAACCGACCTAAACAATCAAGGCATAGGTGGAGTTCCAGCCCTGTTTAAATCTTTCACGGATCAAGCTGGCCTAGACTATGACGTCTACCTTGAAACACAACCCGGCGCCGGCATCGACTACCATTTGGAAAACAAACTCAGCGTGATTGGCCGTCGACCTTGGGATAACGTGGTTATGCACGGTTTCAGCACCCTTGATAGCGCTAAACCTGGCGACCCACAGGTGCTAGTAACTACCGTCGCTCAAATGGCGGAATTCATGGAAAGCATGAACCCAGATGTTGAAATTTACCTCACCGCCACTTGGTCTCGAGCAGACCTTATCTACCAAGCCGACCGCCCGTGGACAGACAAACCAGTCCAGCAAATGGCCCTGGATGTACGTGCCGGATATGATCTAGCAGCAGCTAATTCAAACGCCGTTAAATCTGTAAATGCAGTAGGCGAAGCCTGGACAGAGGCGATGGAATTAGGCGTAGCAGACTCAAACCCTTACGACGGAATAGATGCTGGCAAGGTCGACCTCTGGACCTGGGATCATTATCACGCCAGCAACTTCGGTTATTATCTAGAGGCTCTCGTGGTCTTTGGCAATGTGACCGAACTCGACCCGAGGTCATTGGGTGAGAATGAGTGCTCAGGCTACGAGCTAGGAATGTCGAGATCAGAGATTAAGGGACTGCAGCTAGCGGCATTCAATCAGCTGGCAAAAGAAGGCAGAGTGGAGCCAGCTCCACTGGTTTTACCAAGCCCAGTAGCCCCGCAACGTTGCGGACCCGCCCGGTAGTCGGCTTGGCAGCAAAAGAATCTCGAAATCGAGTAGACTGGCCCTTTAAATCAGGGCCAATCCCGCGATTAAAGGGGCTAACGCTAAATTACTTTACGCGTCAGCCTAAATCCTGCTTACTTTAGAAAGTTCCCAAGGATCACGCCCTCAGATTATGTTCTCTACAACTCTTTTCCCAACAACCGAGAATAGGGTATTCTTTACAACATACCAAATAACAGACACAGTGGATTATGAGAATAGACCCTTCATCGAAACGAGGTATGGCTCTGTTAATAGGGGCAATCACCTGCTTAAGCGCGCTTACTCACAGCGCCGATATTGCCACAGCGGCACAATCTCCAGACTTGGAAGACAGCAACTGGCAGCTTGTGCGAATGGTTGTGCTAGGCGGTTATGAATTCATTCCAACCGAGCCGGCTAAGTATGTCTTGAATTTTCGTAGCGACAGTAGACTTACCGGCAGCTCAGACTGCAATGATTTGGGTGGCTATTGGATACAGGAAGGGTCCGCACTGCGCTTTGAACCATTGAGCTCGACTCGCAAGCTGTGCGCACCGGGATCCTTGCATAACAACTTGTATCTATATCTTCGCGGAACGGAAGCGTTCAAAATTGTCGATGGCAACATGATCCTGAGCACCACCACCGATGGAGTAGAGCTGGAGTTTGAAAGTCGGTGAAGCCCAGACTACGATCGTTGACGTGCAGCTTAAATATTAAAACCGGCCGCTGCTGCTAGCCATCAATTGCCACTGGCCAGTAAAAAATCCCCCTAAGCATAGGCAGGTACCACACCTAATTTAAAAAAAGCGGTGCACTCATATTGCTAATTTGAATATAGAGTAGCCCACCCACCGCAGAAAACCAACGATGTTTAATTAAAACCGACCCACACAAAATAAAATATCTTGTGCCTCGCCAAAAATATTCAGCTGTGCGTTGACAAAGGTTAGTCCGCGAAGTCCAGCAACCTACTTTAGTTTAAGTCTGGCTGAGGCACAAAGACCGTTCCATCCGCCAATTCTATTTCACGCAAATACATTGTGTACTGGCGCCGGCCCTTGCGCCCGGTGGCCGTCACTTTAGAGCCGACTTTTAAAACGTCAAGTGATATACCTAGTCTCTCCAAGGTTGTACGAGCACCTGACTCAATCAGCCAAAATGTTTCAGCACCTTGATGATTTGTATTCTTGATTAGTACTGACGCGTGAGGGTTTTGAAAACGAACTCTCTCAATAACTCCGTCTATAGAAATTATTTCCTGAGTGAAATTTGCATTTGTAGAATGATGTGCATTGATAAAAAAAGGCATGCACAGGCACGCGACAAGGAACATTAGCGACTTCATTAATTTAGCTCCTGCGCACTAGCATTTAGCTTATTAAACCAATCATAGTCAGCATCGCTACATTCATAGAGGAAGATGTCGCTTTCTTCCGTTTTTATAAAAACATACTCTAGGACGATAGGTTTTTCATATAGCGTATCGTCAATGTAAGTATGAGTAATATGCAGGACTCCTTCTTCTATATCCAACTCTTCAAAGGCTACAGTATTGGATGACTGTGGGATTCCTCTGGAAGTGCGAATATAGCCAATAGTGTGGTTTCTAGATTCAATAATAAGCCGGCCATTTTCCAGCTGTGCAACTGACGACCCCATCTCAGAAAAAGCTGTACCACTGAGATTTTTAGTGCTGGGAAGTACCGGCATCACTGACACATCTCCTATCGGTATCTTTCTCCTAAGATCAAACAACTCGTAACTAATTAATACGGCGTCATCAGACAACTCTATTTTGATCCCTGAGTTTGGGTTTGCCCAAATTCGAGCAACACTAGCAGGCACACATAAAAGACTAGGGTCGTCGGTAAGCAAATCATATTCCCACTGTAAGCGTCGCCCCTCTTCGGTCAAAAGAATTTCACTTTCAGACCCAGGGCCGCTGAGCATCCAAACTCCAGAAAAATCTGGCAAAGCTAAGACGGACGCTGACAAGCTAAAAGCTGAACTTAATAACAAACGCCTAAACATCATATTAGAAACTCCTCGGAGTCATTTGCAATTTATTTTTATTTTTATTTTTATTTTTATTATACAATCTCTATGAAATCCTCATAAAAAGCATTTAATTTTGATAATAGAGGACAATTGTCACTTCGTAAAGACGACAGTTTTATTTCCGTCAACAATAACTCGATTTTCAGCATGCCAACGCACAGCTCTTGCAAGAACTTTTCGTTCCACATCATTACCCAAATATTTTAATTCAGCCACTGACAATCTATGACTAACTCGCACCACTTCCTGTTCAATAATAGGCCCTTGGTCTAGCTCGGCCGTAACGTAGTGAGAAGTTGCACCTATTAGCTTTACGCCTTTTTCATAGGCTTGGCGATAGGGGTCTGCCCCTGCAAACGCCGGCAGAAAAGAATGATGGATATTAATGATTTGGTTTTTGTAACGATTAACAAACTCTGCTGATAAAATTTGCATATATCTTGCTAGTACGACCAGATCTACTTTCCCCTTAAGTAATTTAGTGGTAACCGCTTCAGCCTCGGCTTTATTCGATTCCGTAACAGGGACATGCTCAAAACAAAACCCCAAGCCTTCGACCTGTTTTCTTAAGTCGTCGTGGTTACTGATTACCATTGGTATTTCGATAGGCAAGACTCCCCGCGATGCGAGCCACAGCAACTCCATTAAGGCATGGTCGAATTTTGAAACAAAGATCGCAACTCGGAGCTTTTCCGTCGCTTTGGTCAAAGCCCATTGCATGTCATAGCCGGCGGCTACCCTTTCGCCAAATGTTTCAACGAATGCCTGCTTTCTTGGCCCTAAATTTTTCAATTCAAACTCTAGCCTGAGAAAAAACTTACCCTCCGGTGCGCCGCTTGAATGCTGGTCTAGATCGATTATATTCGCCCCGTGGTTATGTAAAAACGTAGACACAGCCGAGATTATTCCTGGCTTGTCAGCGCAGCACACAACAAGGCGGCCAATGTCCATAAGACTGGCGCTTTCCGCCATCAAAGTGTTACTCATATTCTTAATCTCATAACGTATAACTGATTAGCAGAGTGTGATGTCGATATTTTTTAGTCAGATAATATAGGTGATTGAGAACCCCTAGGGCCATTCTAGTAAAGAATAGGGAAAATACAGCAAAGCGCTTATTTCCCCGCTGTCCTCATTTTAGTAGCAAATCCCTAATATTTCTGGGCGATCTAGGATAAGATTCAAGTAGTTGAGTTTTTCGCTAGGCAGGCTGGATGTCTTGCGCTACTGATACCTTTAACTTATTTTATTTTTGAGAATCAATTATGTCAGAAGCTACAATCACCGAAACTACAATCACCGAAACTACAATCACTGAAACTGATATCACCGACACTGATACACCGGATAATCACGCCTCGGACAATGAAGTTCCGAGCCCTATCAAACTATCCAAGCTATACCCTCCCAAGTTCAGTAGCATAAAGGAAGAGCGCATTGACCGCAAAAATCGCCTCACCGCGACCTTTCGCTTATTTGGTAAATTTGGCTTCGATGAAGGTGTCGCAGGGCACGTCACTGTCCGCGATCCAGAATTTAGTGATCATTTCTGGGTAAACCCCTTTGGCGTATCATTTAAGCAGATGAAGGTGTCCGACCTCATACTCGTCAACCATAACGGCGATATAGTTGAAGGTAAACACAGCTTATTGAATCAAGCGGCTTTTGCTATTCATTCGCGCATTCATATGAACCTGCCTCATGTCACCGCGGCAGCACATACTCATTCAGTTTATGGGAAGGCATGGTCAAGTCTCGGCCGATCGCTGGACCCAATTACTCAAGACTCCTGCGCCTTTTACGATGATCATGTATTGTTCGACGATTTTTCTGGTGTAGTGCTTGATGTATCCGAAGGCGATCGGATTTCTCAGGCATTGGGAAAAAACAAAGCCGCAATCCTACAAAATCATGGCCTACTAACTGTCGGCAATACTGTAGACGAGGCTGCATGGTGGTATATCACCATGGAACGTTCATGTCAGGCCCAATTGCTGGCGGAAGCGGCCGGCAAGCCTAAGATTATTCGCCCAGAAATTGCCACCCTAACGAAAAAGCAAGTAGGCAGCCCATTGGCTGGATGGTTTAGCTTTAAGCCCCTGTTTGATGTAATAAGCGAAGAACAACCAACCTTGTTTGACTAAATTCTCAGCAACTAAACCGCGCCGATCTGCTATCTCTAGCTGGATCGGGAGCGGCTCAAAATTTTAGAAGTACAATGACAGAACCAATGACACATGATTCAGACCTTGGCTGCCTTGAATCACTTAAACAAAAACTCAATCAGGACACAGCGAGGATTCGCTGGAGTTCGCTAAATCAATATGATTATCAGGACGCCATTATTCAAGTTGATGCTCAACTAGATTTGATTGAAGTGGCCTCTGAGTTTGCCAGTGACAACGTCACGCAGGTTCAAGCATGGATGGAAAAGTCTTTGGTTGCCAAAATCAGTGAAGAAAAAGTACAACTCTGGCTAACGCAAGATCCAGAGCTTTGGGCCGTGGTAGTGTCACCTTGGATATTGGTGCAAAATAAAGCGGAATAAAGTGACAGGTTTTTTAGAAATAATCACGAGGCCAAGTCAGAAGTCTCAGGAACATTTTAAAGCTCTTTGCTCAGCGCAAAGCTATAGCCAGACCTCGCGATTTTCATGACGACCAATTTTTCTTGATAGTCTGCAGCCTACAACGTCCTGCATACCACAGGCTTGCAGTAGCGCGTCCACATCAGACTTCTCTACCCCCTCTAATCCATCGTATTGACTTTGCATCCTTGCAAGCAAATAGAAACGGTAAGGCTGCGCTAGAGCAGTAATCTTTCCGCCCTGTGCTTCAAATTGCATTTCTCCCACGCCACGCTCGGCAATCGTTTCAGGTTCTATATTTCCTTGATCGTCTAGCCACTGATTTATGAAAAGACCCGCGGCTTTCGTTTCTGGCACAAAGTCCAAGGCAATATGTTTAAGCACCTCGATTAGAGTCTGTGGTATTTCATCATTTGCTAAAAATTCTTCACTTTGATTTTCAAACTCGCCAACATCCGACTCCGGTCGGTTCATTCTTTCGACCCAGCGATATAAACGAACGGCCTTGCTTTGCATCAATGATAGTGGCGCAGGGTCTCTGCCTAAATGACCATATAAGGGGGCTATCATGCCAAAGTCACCGATACTGGGGCGACCACCGAATAAGTAGGGGTGGTCAGCAAAATGTTTATCAAGTTTTAGAATAAGCGCTGTATAATGAGATTCAACCTGCTCATAGGTTTCAGGGCAAACGCCAAAAGCCCGCCCGGCTGCTCGCATTTGATTCATACGTTTGGTCGCCATTGCCTTTTTATCCAGACCTTTGGGTACAAAAGTTTCAAAATGAAATTGTATGAAATCTAAATTTTGTTCTGGGAAATTCCAGCGGTAGTGCATAGCTGGGCGCAGCAAACCTTCGCAGCCGATAACATCAAACAGTAAGTTTAGAATAGTTTGCCTGGGAGTTTTTGGCGAGAAATAATGGCCGGACTGAGCTTCAAAGTAATCAATAATCGCAGCGCCATCTCTAATCACCTCGCCCAAACCCGTCTCAAGAACAGGGATGCTTTGACGCCCGCCCATTTTTGATAGTACCGCGGCTTTAAAGTGACTGCTATTAGGTAGCTTCTCTTGATAAGAGATACCCGCCTTAATCAGATAACTTCTCGCTCTTCCCGTGAACAAAGACAGCGGCGATCCGTATAGGGTATTTTCGATCATGGTTTTAGTCATAGCTGCGTTAATAGTTCCGGTAATAGTTCCGGTAATAGCTTTGGCAATACCTTTAGCACTAGCGCCATTCGGTAATTTTGCTAAGTGATTGAAAATTCCAACATCCAGTCATGAGCATGCTCAATAGTCGCTACGTAAGCTGAACACGATGGTCTACGGGTCAACCCTCATACCATCCCGCCCGACAACGATTGGGCCTTTATAAAGATCACTCATACCCTGAATGAAGCGCGCCTCGGCTGCATCATTTGGAGGAATTGAAGGGAACAAATGCGTTAGCGCTAGCTTTTTAACCCCGTTGTCTTGGGCCATTTTAGCTAAGGCTAAAGTCTCAGCATGATATTCCATCCCCTCCTCAATCATTTCCACGAGCCGACTATTCCCATCTCGTCTGGCCATAGCTAGAGCTGGCCCAAACATTTGAGCGTTCTCAGCTTCGGCCACAAGAATGTCTGCCCCGCGCACGCCAGCCTCTAACTCCGGGCACACCACGGTGTCACCTGAGATAGCAACCACCTCTCCCTTGTACTCGAAACGGTAACCTACTGCAGGCTCTATCGGCAGGTGACAAACAGGAAACATAGTGACTGTTAGCCCATCTTTCTCAAGCACTACGCCGGGTTCGTGTTCAGTTACCAACGGCGCCATTACTCGACTGCTAAACTTATCTCCGTGATGACTTAATCGATAGGAAAGGTCTAATCGATAAGTAGCGATAATAGCGTCTACGATTTCTTGAGCGCCAACCGGCCCTCTCACTGAAATAGTTTTGTCGATACCATTGATGCTCAAATCCAACAGAATCTCTCCCAAACCAATAAAATGATCAGAATGATAGTGAGTATAGAAAATGCCCTCTACATCCCGAATACCAGCTTGATTCAAAGGCACTACACAGTTGCGGCCAGTATCAACCAAGAAAACCTTGGAATCCATCAACACAGCTGTACAGGCAGTTGCACGAGCCGGGTTGGGAATAGGAACACCAGTGCCAAGTAAAATTACCGATAAACCTTCGTTGGCATTCAAACCGACTTGCCCAAAACTTGGAGCATTAAATACACTTATCAATAACGCTACGGTTAGTGAGACCTTGCTGAATTTTGTGCTGATTATGTTTATTTTTCGGCCAGTTCTTTCATACTGGCTAATGCCCCTTCAAAAGCACCCCGACGCCTAGCGATATTGGCATCCTTTGCCGCTTGATCGGCAAGATTGGATACATCTAAGGTCAAGGTATATAGGAGCTTGGAGCTAGAAGCACTCACCGGGCGAGCCTCTAAGAACCCGTGATAGAGATCATAGAACGAACCTTCTACAGCGGGCTGGGTATAACCATAGGACAGTTCGGTCTTAGCCACTAGAATCTCGATAATCCTGCCCCCCGCAAGAACTCTCACGGTGCCCATACCACCATCGCCGGAGGTGATTTCACAGTCCAAAGGAAACCAATCAGAAATGGCACAATAACCGCCGATTTCAGCCCAAACCTCAGCTGCCGGTTTGGCAACATCGATTTCCATTTCTATAGTGACATATTCAGGCTCGGCAGAGCTGAGTGCTGAAAAAAGCAAGGTACTGCTGGCAATGATAACTGACAATAGTTTTTTCATAGTGCTATTCCAAATGGTTAAGTGTCCACCCCTGTACGCAATCTGGACGCGCTGGTTGGGTTAAAACAGAACATTAGCATAGGAAAATTAATGACGCACTAAGCAGTTGTTAGACTTAATTTATTTGATCAATTAGACTGCCGGACTAGACTAAAACCCAAAGCCAAAAAAAACAGCCAATTATCGGGCATACTGACCGACTAATTGAACCAAAAAAAGGGTGAGCAATGATTAAAATACTTACAACACTCTCTGCGCTTCTTATCATGACTTCTTGCTCAGATGGCAGTAACTCTGGAGCAACTGAAAACCCTCAGACCACCACTGAGCCCCGCCCGACAGAGCTGACAACCCCCTCACCCGGCAATGTCTCAACTACAACACCCGGTTTTAATTCTGATCGCAATGCTTATTTCGGCGATCTACATGTGCATACTATGTACTCTTTTGACGCCTTCATTTTTGGAACCACCTCGTCACCCAACGATGCTTACACATTTGCAAAAGGTGGCACTCTCAAGCATCCCGCCGGATTTGATATGAAACTTGATGTGCCCTTGGATTTTTACGGGGTCAGTGATCACGCTTTCTATTTAGGAGTGCTACGAGAAATGGCGAACCCTGAAAGCGAAATCTCTAAACATGAAGTAGCAGAAGGAATGTCCACACTTGGCGACTCGGCAGACAGGGGCAGTAAATTTTCGCGGATTTTACAATTTATTAGATCAGAGAGGGCAAATGAAATTAACGACTCAAATATCGTTAAATCCGCATGGCAAGATATAATACAAAGTGCTAATCGGCACAATGACCCAGGCAACTTTACGACATTTGTAGCCTATGAATATACCACCACGGCGAACGACGGCGGCAACCTTCATCGCAATGTGATTTTCCGAGATGACAATGTCCCTGATCTACCTTTCTCGCGATTAGATTCTCGAAACCCAGAAGATCTATGGCAATGGATGGATCGTAATCGAGCCGCAGGAATCGAAAGTCTAGCAATACCACACAATTCAAACGGCTCTAACGGTAACATGTTTATGTTAACCGATTGGTCAGGAAATCCGCTAGATAGCGCTTATGCAAACCAGCGCATGAGAAACGAACCCCTTATTGAGATTACTCAAGTAAAGGGTACCTCCGACACCCATCCTGCGCTATCACCTAATGACGAGTGGGCAGATTTTGAAATCATGCCTTTTATGGTTGCCACACAGCTGGCAAGCCAGCCTGAGGGTAGCTATGTCAGAGAAGCGTACCTCAATGGAATAGCCTTGCAGGAAAAACAAGGCTTTAACCCTTACAAATTTGGTGTGATCGGCTCAAGTGACACCCATAACGCGACTTATGCCGGCGACGAGGACGATTATTGGAGCAAAGTTGGCCTTCGTGATTCTGACGGGGTGAAACGCGGTTCAGTGCCTTTAGAAGAGCCTCGTGATGGCGGCGAGCTCTACGCCGACACCTACTACAACACTTGGAGCGCCTCCGGACTTGCGGGAGTTTGGGCCGAAGAAAATACTCGCGAAGCTATCTTTGATGCTTTTCGCCGCAAAGAAACCTTTGGCACCTCAGGCCCACGCATTAAGGCTAGATTTTTCGCGGGCTACGACCTACCTCAGGTTAGTGACCCCGAACTCACAAGCAAAGCCTATTCTGGCGGCGTTGCAATGGGCAGCGATTTGTTAGCTGATGGCAATCGGGCCCCTTCTTTCATCGCCTGGGTCGCGCGAGACCCTAACAGCGCGCCGCTACAGCGGGTGCAGATTATTAAAGGCTGGGTAGAAAACGGTGAACCCCAAGAAGCCGTATATGATGTCGCCTGCTCAGATGGCGGCGTAGTTGACCCTGTTAGCAACCGCTGCCCAGACAACGGCGCCAATGTAAATCTCGCCGACTGTCGTATAAGCAGCAATCTTGGCGCTGCAGAATTGAAAGCAAGCTGGCAAGACCCAGATTATGATGCCACTCAAAATGCTTTTTACTACTTGCGCGCGATGGAAAACCCTAGCTGCCGGTGGTCGACCTGGGACGCTATCCGAGCGGGTGTAGAGCCTAGAAGTGATTTAGCCGCGACAATTCAAGAGCGAGTTTGGTCCTCACCCATTTGGATAACACCTGTTCAATAGACGGCTGTTAGTTCTTATGCGAGGAATACTCAAACAACCGTTGTTTTGGTTCTGCCTTATTGGCTGCTTTTTGTTTGCTGCCGATTCATTGCTATTCGTAAGCCGCAACGAAATTTATGTATCCACGGCTATAAGAGAGCGACTGGGGTTACTTTGGGAAACCCAAACTGGCACAGCCGCCTCTAGCAACGAATTAGATTCCCTTGTCAAAAATTGGATTGAAGAGGAAGTTCTTTTTCAAGAAGCGCTTCGTCTTGGCTTAGACCAAGAAGATTCGATTGTCAGAAGGCGCCTAATTCAAAAATTGAATTTTATAGCTGAGTCCGAGCCAATAGCGGCGCCAGAAACTGCCATTTTAAAAGACTTCTATAGCAGTAATTTACAAGCCTATACCCTTCCTCGTCGCTACTCCCTACGTCAGCTCTATTTTGAAGCTAAACCGGGTGCAGATAACGCTTTAGCCTCAATAGACGCAGGAGAAAATGCAGCAGGATTCGGGGAATCGAGCATGCTCAATAGCAGCTATGCTTATCGAAGTGCCTTAGACGTCAACGCCACATTCGGCCCTGGCTTCGCAGATCTATTGCAGGACTTTCCTACAAACAGCTGGCAAGGACCGCTTAAAAGTAGCTTTGGTTACCACCTACTCTTCATCACAGACATTCACGAACAAGAAGCAACGCCTTTTAGAGCAATCTCAGATCAGGTTTTAAAGGACTATCGCCAATATAAGCAAGCCACAGCACGGCAGAGCTACCTTGATGAGTTGCTCTTAGATTATGAGATACTGGTCGAAGAAAAATGAGGTTTATCGCTGCTCTATCGATACTATTACTATCGGTTTTTGCTCACGCACACGAAGTCCGCCCCGCTTTCCTGAAGTTAACCGAACTTTCCAAATCCTCTGCTTCGACTAGGTTCGAGGCATCGTTTCGCCAACCTCAAATCAATGGCCGTTTTCTTGGCTTGGCAGTTGTTAGTAATTGTGACTCTGACAATCTAGGTGCCAGCGTAACCGATGGCGCGCTGATCGAAGTGGCCGAATTAGACTGTGGCGAACAAGGAATTACGTTCATAGAAATAGCAGGCCTTAATAGAACCTTAATCGACACCCTGGTCAGTATCACCAGCCTTGATGGCTCCACTTCCAACCGGCTCATCACTGCACAGGCAGCTCGACTCGACTTCGCCAACGAATCGACAGCCCTCCCGGTCTATTTATCAGTAGGCTTGAGTCATTTGCTGCAAGGCTTCGACCATATTCTTTTTGTTTTAATGCTACTTTATTTGGTTAAAAGCCCGATGCAGCTCTTACTCGTAATTAGTAGTTTCACCGTCGCGCACTCCTTGACCTTAGCCTTATCTGCATTTAATTTTGTAAGCCTACCCCAGTCACCAGTAGAGGCCGTCATCGCGGCAAGCATCATTCTATTGGCTTATGAAAACTTGCGACGCACAGACCAGCGACGTACGGGCTATCCGGTTTTTATCGCATTTATGTTTGGTCTATTACACGGACTTGGATTTGCCGGTGCCTTGCAGGAAATTGGTTTACCTGAAAATGGTCAATTTTTTGCTCTACTGCACTTCAATATTGGTATCGAGTTAGGCCAGTTGGCGATAGTAGCCGCGGCATTACTAGCGTTGCAGTTAACACCAATCAGACTCAAGCAGGAGCTTCGAGAAGCCCCTATTTACCTTGCCGGTGGTATAGCCACTTTTTGGTTAATGGAAAGAACTTGGCTTATCTTCAGCCCTTTACATAGCTAGGAGAAATGATTAGCTACACCTACAAGTAAAACCTATTTGCATTGCGTCGGCTTTATCGGCACAGTTAACCTACAACGGTCTCTTACTCTGGAGGATTTAACATGCATAAAAACAAACCATTAGGTTCGGTGACAGCGCTGGCAGCTAGCATTTTGGTCTGCGTATTTTCAAACATCGCTGCCGCAGCAGAGCTTGAGCAAGTAGGATCGTTTGACTTTCCTACTTCGGGTTCCCCTGCAGCCCAGGCCCATTTTGAACTTGGAGTCGGCTATCTACATAGCTTTGGCATGACTCAAGCCCAAGAGGAGTTTCGCGCCGCACAGGAGATTGACCCTGATTTTGCCATGGCTTACTGGGGCGAAGCATTTACCTACCAGCACCCTTTCTTTGGCCAAAAAAGTGACGGACCTGGCGCAACATTAATGAAACTCGGCGCTTCTAGCCAAGAACGATTAGCTAAGGCCCCTACAGACAGAGAGAAAGGTTTTCTGCTTGCAGCCGAGGCTTACGCACTGACCCTAGGGGGCATGCCTGAAAGACGCACGGCTTGGATGCATGCCATGGAAAACCTCTATCAAAAGTACCCAGAAGACGATGAGGTTAAAGCGTTCTATGCTGTGTCCATGCTCGCCGGGGCAACCGCTGCAGGAGGTGACCGAGAGATAATCAACATGAAGGCTGGCGCGCTAGCGCTGGAGCTTTTCAAGAAAAACGAACAGCATCCCGGCGCGGCCCATTACGTGATTCATGCATTCGATGACCCACTTCACGCACCCATTGCTCTTCAGGCTGCAAACAAGTATGCAAATATAGCACCGGCTGTTTCTCATGCGCGTCATATGCCCACACACATATTCATTCAACATGGCATGTGGGACGAAGTGTCCACTTGGAACCATTCGGCTTTTCAAGCTGGTTTAGATTTGTGGAAGCCCGGCGACAGAGTAGGCGATCTTAACCATTCTTCAGACTGGGGTCAGTACGGCGATCTTCAACTTGGGAATCTAGACAAATCTAATGAATGGATAGCTAAAGCAAAAGATGTTCTTAAAAAGAATCCTGGTGATAGGCGCTCAGCAGGCACAATTAAAACTATGCTAGCGCGGCACATTATTGAAAGTAAGAATTGGCAGACAGTCGATTTCTCCGACGACTTAACAGCCACAGAATTGCTAGCCTTGGGACTGAGTGCTGCCAACTTGGGCGAAATACACCTCGCCAATCAAGTCGTCAATAAACTTAGGGAAATGAGCAATGCAAATCCTGATAGCATTCAAAACCAATTAGTCTATTTAGAAGTTTCCGCTCTAACTCTGCATAAAGAATCCATGGCAGGTTCTATGGTAGATGTTAGCAAGCGCCAGCGGGCCATTGCGATGATGCACGAGGCTATTGCTCTTAAAGAAACCCAGCGGCCTCCTAACGGCGCTCCAACACCTCTTAAGCCTGTTCATGAGCTCACTGCGGAGATGATGCTGGAAATGGGAATGGCAACGGAGGCCGTCGATATGTTTGAAATTTCCCTGCAAAGACTTAAGAACAGGCCTTGGTCGCTATTGGGCGCAGCGCGTAGCTACGATAAAATGAATAACGAGTCAAAAGCCGCTGAGAACTATCAAGCCCTGTTAGCAATTTGGTCAGACGATAGCCACAGCGCAGTTAAAGAAGCAAAAGAATATCTAGGCCACTAGCTTAAGCAAAGGTAGAGTAGATCGCAGTGATTACGGCCGCTGCTCTGCCTTTTTTATCTGTCTGTCTAATTATTAACTTAACTAGCTAACTAATTAGCCGCTTTTCGGCATCCGCTCTTACTTGGCTGATTACCATTGTGCCCAACACTCAAGTCCTACTTATTCCTAAATCCGGTTTCCTTCTTAGCTTAACTGCTTAACGGCTTAACTGCTTAACTGCTTAACTGCTTAACTGCTTAACTGCTTAACTGCTTAACTAGCCTTTAGTCTATCTCTGGCGAAATGAAATTCCTCTAGTTTAATGTCATCTAGCCCAATCTGATCGAATGGGTTTTCCATGGCATCCTGCACGTTATAAAGAGAAATCAGAATAAAACCGTGGACCGCGGCCAGAGCGTAAACAATCCATTGGGCATCCAAACCTATGTCATGAACCAAAGTCGGAATAAATATCATTGGAAACACGTAAATGAAGACCAAACAATAGGCTCTAAGACTCACAGGTGTACCATGCATTTTGAGTCCAACAGTGTTTTCGATACTTTCATGTACATCTTTTAAAAATCGAATGATTTTTAGCGCAGTGCCGTTTGAAATAGAACTCCGATTTTTTTCCAAAAACTCAAAAACTTCATTGAGTACTGAGCGCACGCTTCCTGAATCGTAATCTTTACCTTTGAGGGCATTAAAGAAAAGCATCGATATAGATTCAAGTTTATCGCTAATGAAGACCTTATCTTCAGATGACAATTTATCATTGTTAGCAAAACAGTAAAAAGTCGCATTTAAAGACGATTTAAATATGCTGAGCAGCTTAATAACACTGTCCCGGCGGCGAAATGCTTCACGAATGGTAAACACCAACGGGAAAATTACGGCGATACTGAAAAGCGTGACATTAAGACTAAAACTAAACTCAAACATAAAACATAAATAAGTAATAGCCGTGCAAAGAATTAGCACATAGACTGTCTTCAAATTGATAATAGCGAGGTATTTTTGCATAGAGTGGCTTCTTAACATTCGACTAATGAATGCTAGTCAACTGAGAGCACAATGTAAATTAATAATATTCCATGTCCACTATTTCCCCAAACATCCCGTTTGCACGGCAATATCACAAGGAATACACTAATACACACAGTCCTAAATTCTAAAGAGAAGACCTAAAGACAGGTATAAAATGAATCTATGTCTTGCCAATATAATCTTGCTAGTGTCATCACTGGCAAGCAGCATGATAGCTGCCGCGCAACCAGCAGAGGATCAGCTCTTCACAAATTCAGCTATTTTGGAATTATACCTGTCCGGCCCTTTCTCGTTGATAGATAAAGAACGGGATAAAGAGAAGCGCTATGACGGCACAATTTCTTATAAAGCTGCTGATCAGTCCACCGTAATCTTGGATGTCGCTTATGAGGTGCGGGGCAACTGGCGCCTACAGCGAAGTAACTGTGGCCATGCTCAGCTATGGTTAGACCTTAAACGAGGCCAAACTGAAGGCACGCTTTTCGAAAACCAAAACAGGCTAAAACTCGTTGTTCAATGCGGTGGGCGCGAGCGAAATGAACAATGGCTAATCAAAGAGCAATTAGCCTATGACATATTTGGCCAATTCTCCGACCTTAATTTTGACACCAGACTTGTCCAAGCCACTTACAGTGACTCCGGTGAGACCGATGATCCGCGCACCCACTTTGCTTTTATTATTGAACATCAAAACCGCGTAGCAGAACGATTTGATCTGGAAAAGTTTGAATTAAATCAAGCATCGCAAAAGTCATTGAACTCAAAGCAAGCCAATATGGTTGCCTTGTTTATGCTATTGATTGGCAATACGGATTTTTCTCTTGCCGCAGGGGCCCCTGATGACGAGTGCTGCCACAATGCAAAATTACTTACTGACAGCGACGGCACTAATTTTCCATTCCCCTACGATTTTGATTCGTCAGGCTATGTGGACACATCCTATGCCTCTCAACCCAACCCTCGCATGAAAATTAGCAACAATAAACAAAGACTCTATAGGGGTTATTGCAGCCACTCCGACAGCCTTGACGAAGCTATTGCGGCCGCCGTCGGCACACAGAATTCTGTAGAAAATCTTATTAGTAGTAGTGAATATGCAAGTGAAAGGACAAAAAAGCGGGCTATCAAGTTTTTTGAAGAATATTATGAAATATTAACCGATGAAAGAAAGGTTCAACGAAACATTATTGGCAAATGTCGATAAGCTAGCGGAACATTTTAAATTGAATTGCAACTCATTAATATTATGGCAGGGCGGGGCTATGCGAGCCATGTTAAACAAGAGCTTACTGGCACTGTTTTTCAGTTTGGTGGCAGCTGTTGTTTATGCGCAGAACAATCCCGCCATTCCCATTGTCGCCATTGGTGATATTCATGGTGACTATGACAACTTCAAAAAAGTGCTCATTGATGCTGGCCTCATTAATCGCCGTGGCAATTGGATCGCAGGTGATACACGCTTTGTTCAATTAGGTGACTTGCCTGACCGCGGCCCTGATACAGAGAAAATCATTAAGCAAATGCAGAAGCTTCAGCGTCAAGCCACTAAGGATGGCGGCGAGGTGTTCGCACTCATTGGCAATCATGAAGCAATGAATATCTACGGCGATTTACGCTACGTGCACCCCGGCGAATATAAAGCGCTCAAGGGTAAGAATTCGCGCCAACTACGATCGCGCTACTATGATGCCGAAGTAGCAAGACTCTCCGCTGATGATACTTTTGTCGCTGACAGTCGCTTCAAAGACCAGTGGCTGCAGAGCCACCCCCTGGGTTTTGTCGAACACCGCATAGCTTGGAGCCCTGACGGTAAATTCGGTAGCTGGGTAGTCGCTAATAATGCCATTGTAAAAATAGGCCGCTCACTCTTTGTTCATGGGGGGATCTCGCCTAGATTATTGGGAATGAGTATTGATGACATCAATAGCCAGGTGCGCAATGAACTTAAGGGCGACCTTCCAGAAGAACCGGGATTGTCTGAAGCTGAGGATGGCCCACTTTGGTATCGCGGTTTAGCCTCTAACGATGAGCAGCTGGAGGCAGACCATGCCGATGATGTGCTGGCAGCGTTTGATGTGGACAGAATAGTTCTAGGACATACCCCAGGACTTGGCACTATTGTTCCGCGTTTTGGTGGCAAAGTATTGATCATCGATACAGGAATTTCTAAATACTATGGCAGCCATCTTGCCAGTTTGCGAATTGAAGAACGTAACTACTTCACGATACAAAATGGGGAAAAAATCCCCCTTCCTAATACCAATAGTGAAATGCTTAACTACTTTGAACGAATGGCTAAAGGAAAACCCACTCAGGCCCTACTGAATCGACTTGAAGAACTTAAACCATAATTTTTATAGCTTCAATTCCAAAACTATGGCCAGAGGATTTTTCATCGCAGTCGTCTAATATCAGACGAAAAGATAAGTCAGACACATCGGTCGAAAGACCGGTAGGATAAATACTTGAAAATCCAGCATCATCGTTCATCTCATCTCTAAGCTTGAGAAACTCGCCATAATCTTCGCCAAGAACTACGTGCTTAATTTGATCAAAATCAACATCCTAGGCGTGGTGTTATTATTTTGGTGAATCTCATGGAAGTTATGATTTCTTGTTTTTGGTGCTAGTTTGTTATGGCGCCAAAAATTCAGCCATGCTTGCCTCTTAGTAATTGATCTATTTTTCCAGCCCAGACGTTTTAATCTAAAATAACAAATTTATAGCCCGTTCCATAATAAAAGCCGCTAGCATCGGCGGTCACTAATTTTATAGCCAATAGAATTCTAGGAGAATCAATAATGATCAAAAAGTCTATTTTGCTGTGCCTTGCCTTAATGGCATCTTCGTTAACGTTTGCACAATCATCCGTCGACGGAGTCTGGAATTTCGCAATGAGCAGCCAAATGGGCTCCGTGGACGCAACCGTCACCATCAAAACAGATGGTGACGTACTTAAGGGACTATTTGATGTGGGGGGCGGGCGCACATGGGCGATGGAAGAAGGAATCGTAGACGGTAATAGCATCTCGTTTAAGATTAATAGAGATGGCGCATCGATGACTTATGTCATGAACGGAGACGTCAGCGGGGACATTATCAATGGCACTGCCTCTGCACTTGGTAGCGTAGTTGATTGGTCAATGCGCCGAGAAAAATAACGAAAAGCCGCAGCCGATTGGGTGGGGGTTTCTGCCGCTTATCAACCAAATGCGTTGACGTAGCGGGGTTGCCGACAAGCCGTCTGAGATAGTTAAAGACTTAACTTAGCCGCTAGCAATTAACCCATCAAAATTGCATCTCCAGCTTCAAGCAAACCTAAAATGGCCCCTTGGTAGTCCCCGGCCTCTGTTTGATTTAACCTTTTTTGATCTCCAAGTTTGAGATCCATCATAATCATGCCGATGGCCTCGCGTAATCTTTAGGGATCTACATCAACGCACTTGCGCGCCCGCAGTAAACACCATCGCGCCGCGTACATCAATTTGCCAACGTGGTACTCTACAAACTACATAATAAAAAAATAGCACAGCATTTTGCTGGAGAGGAATCTATCCTTTCGCTGCGCTGACTAAATTACAAAGGTATTCAATGCTAAAACTAAAGAACTGGCTCCCCGGCAATCCCTACAACATTTCCCTGATTACGCTTATATTTCTCACTTCTTGTTCCGAGCCCGCAGGCATCCCTGTGAACGTTATGGACGGAATAGACACAAGCTCATCTCAGGCCACTGCCAGTAGTGCGCTGTCTATTCACAATAACGCCTTGGTATTAGATGCCCACGCAGATATTGTCATTCCTGCAACATCAGCTAGCTTTTTGAGCCCTGACGGACTATCCCAAGTGGATCCATCGAAAATGATCGCCGGCGGGGTTGACGCTGTGGTTATGTCAATAGCAGTCGGACCTGGCCCTAGAACTCTAGAGGGTGACCTTGCGGCTCGTACTGAAGCCGATGAAAAACTTGCCGCCGTCAAAGAGTTAGCTGCAAACAGCGCCGGACAAGTAATTATCGCTAGCACGTCCGAGGACGTTCGCTCTGCACATGAAAATGGTAAACTCGCTCTAATTCTTGGATTTCAAAATGCCAGATCATTGCAGCAAAGCATTTCCGCGATTGATGAGTTCTACGAGGCCGGTGTGCGCGTATTTGCACTTAATCACTTAGGCCACAATGAGTATTCAGATTCGTCCCGACCTTACTTTGACGGTGAAAAAGGCGAATATGAAATAACTGAAGAGCATAAAGGCTTGTCCTCTCTCGGCGTCTCCGCAATTGAGAAAATCAATTCTCTGGGCGCTGTTGTTGATATTTCCCAAATGTCTAAAGCCGCAGCCATGCAGACCCTAGCAATAACCACCGCCCCTGTAATAGCGAGTCACTCCAACGTAAGAGCAATATCGGATGCGGATCGTAACCTTTCAGACGAAGAAATTGATCTGGTCGGTGAGAATGGCGGTGTAATTCACGTGGCGGCGTTTAGGGCTTATCTATTAAATATTTCAGACCCGGAATTTATATCTACACTGCGCAGGCTCCGCAGAGAAGCGGGCGTATCAGAGGACTATAGCTATCCCTTCGAGCTATACTGGGAAATTGAAGACCTTGAAGAAAGATACGCATTCACCACTGCGGTAAGCGATCTGCTTGGGCCGGCAAGCGTTGAAAATATGGTCGATCATATTGACTATATTGTGGAACGAATAGGCATTGACCATGTTGGTATAGGCAACGATTTCAATCATGGCAGCAGGATTGATGGCTATGAAGACGCAAGTGAAGCCGCAAATATTACAATCGCATTAATAGACAGGGGATACTCTGAGGCAGATATTGGAAAAATATGGAGTGGCAACTTTCTAAGAGTACTTGATGCGGCAGCCCAAAAAAGAACTGAACTCTAGTCAACCTCAGGCTTAACTATTTACTCTTGATACTTAATATCGATTAGATGAAGTCCCTTAGCTTTTGCTTTGGGGCAAATCTTATTCTCCACCGGATTTCGTAGTAAATCCTCAATAAGATTTGAATCAAACTCCCCTTTCCCTACCTCCAAAAGGGTGGCGACAATATAACGAATCATATGTTTTAGAAACCCACCTCCTTCAATTTCAAAGTAGTAAACTATAGTACCGAAATCAGATAAATTGGATTTCAACAGCTCAAGCTTGTTAACCCGACGGACCGTATAACCAGCATTCTTGTCTCTGGTTGAGAAGCTATAAAAATCATGCTCTCCGACAAAAATATCACAAGCTTTATTGATTTTCTCATAGAACGATGCTTCGTCCTCAGCACCCCGCCCTAGGAGGGGTACATGAGCCACTATATCGCCAAGCACTGGCAAACTAACTTTCTCAATAGAGAAGTAGTAGCGATATTTTTTACTGACACAGTCCCTATTAGGGTTAAATTCTTCTGCACAGCTTAAGCAGGAGCGTATGCGAATATCAGCAGGCAAAAGTGAATTCAATCCAAGTAAAAGCTTAGCCGGATCAATTACTAACGAGATAGTTAATTTGGCTACTTGACCTTGAGCATGAACGCCTCCATCGGTGCGACTTGCGCCAGCAACTATGCAGTCAGAAAATCCACAAATTTGCCTAAGCGCCTTAAGAATTTCGAATTGGACTGTTGGCTTTACCCCACCATCACCAAGATCCTGCCAACCAAAATAATGACTGCCTTTATAGGATATTATTACTCGGTAATACTGAGGTGTCATGATGACCAGTTCCATGTCGTCGTTACGCGGCCCAAATATCGCAACCTAGCCTTTTTAAAACTTATAGCCATATTGGGTTTAGGCTCAGGTAAAGAAAGGCTACTCTATAATACTACTCCTACTAAAGCACTCGCCTGGGTGGGAATTCTTTGCTAATTTCACTCTATAGACTTAAAGTCTCTGAGTAATGGAAACTTTATTCAGAAAGTCAACTTCCATGATTCAAAGCGCAAATATAAACTACCTGCCACATGCCACATGCGCTTTCTTAGCAGTGTTCACACAGCTATCGAAAGCCTCAGAAGCAGATTCTACGCTGGCCACAAGGAGCAGCTTGAAGCTAACCTAATAGAGCAATACCAGTCTTTCAGCGAGCGCCCCTTGTTCAAAGAGAGCATCGAATTTCTTGATAGAGGCGCCAGCAAACAGCCTATCACTAATGTTCACCATCGCAATCTAACCTCATCAAATCGAGTCCTTGTCATCGCAATGGATGACAGCGCGAGAGTGTTGGCCACAGAAATGGAAAACGCCGTAATGATTGGGTTCCCTATAGCGGATCAGATTAGCAATCTCACACCGCCCACTTCCGATACCGCAGTGAAAGGTCCCCGCAATGGATAAATGCCCAAATTACCGACCCAAACTCAGATGATATGATTAGCTTTCTAAAACATGAACTACTGCCTTATGCGGAAGAGAAACATGGCCCTTTTTTCCACAAAGTCCTGTTTGACTATAGCCTAGGCGGAATATTTGCTCTCCAAACCTTAATGACCGAACCTAAGCTCTTTGATTCCTACATTGCAGGTAGCCAATCTCTTTGGTATCGCAACACTACTATGAAGCGATCACAATCACCGCATCAAAAACACCTAGCCGCTATAATGGACGTTGCTTAATTCTATCCGCAGGCGAAGATGAGCCTTCTATTTCCGTTGGCGCCCGAAATTTCGAACGCTTGCTAGCCGGACTCAACATGCCTTTAATCACACACCATCAACGCAATATGGAGACCAATCACGGCCACAATTGAACGCTTTCATTCCTCTATGGCTGGGACAGGATTTTCAATACTGACGATGTGGTCGCACCCTAGGGCGATGATAAGCGCAAGTACACTAGATAAATTGAACGATTTTGTTGATGAATGGCTTAGCAATACCAGCTGCGTTGCCAATTCGCCGATGCGTAGCGCACCCTTTATGACTTTGCGCGCAAAACCATGCCTTAAAACTCGCGAACGTTCGCCTCTACAACACTGCCCTTGCTTGCCGGTTTTTCAAATATGCCAGAGGACGAAAAAAATTCTGGGGCACGACTTATGGCGCATTTCTATAGAGCCAACCTTCCCCGGGAATCGCTATACGCTCCGTTAACAAGGGAATCGTGAATTATTTATCGACACATGGAAACTAAAATCGGTTTATTTGGTTTTTTTATTCAAATTGCTTGAGTTAGGCTCGAACAGTAAACCAAATAAACGGAACAATTATGAAAACCTATAAAAAATACCATTGTTTAAGAAACCTTTCCTTAAGCCTGCTGTGTCTTGCAACAATGGGCATGACCAATGCCGCCGATATAGCTAGCGCGGCTCCTGAAGACGTAGGTATGTCATCCAAAAGACTACAGCGTATCAATACGGTGATGCAGCGCCATATGGATGCTGGCGATATTCAAGGCGCCGTCACTATAGTCGCCAGAAAAGGCAAGCTTGTGCACTTCGAGACCCATGGGTTGCTGGACGTCGATAACAAACGTCCAATGAAAGATGACTCTTTGTTCATAATGATGAGCTCGACCAAACCCATTCTTGGGGTGGCAACCATGATGATGATCGAGGAAGGACTATTACGGCCGGAAGATAAGGTCTCAAAATACATTCCTGAGTTCGCAAACATGCAAGTCGCAGTCCTAGCAGGCTCAGTTGAAGACGTTAGTCCTTATCGGGTCGACCCTCAAAATGCTCCTGCTCACCGCTTAGTGCCTGCACACCGCGAAATTACCATTCATGACCTTCTGACTCATACGTCAGGGTTAGTAAGTGGCGGCCTTGGCACCGCCATTCAAGTGCGTAAACGACGCGGGTCAGACGCAACACTTGAGACTCAAATGCCGGTTTATGCTTCCTACGCGCTGGACTTTCAGCCGGGTGCGCGTTGGGCGTATAGTCCCGGTGTAGGGCTGGACGTTGTTGCCCGTATTGTTGAAATCGTCTCGGGTAAAACATTTGAAGAATTTCTAAATGAACGCATTTTCGAACCTTTGGACATGACCGATACTTACTTTAATGTACCTACAGAATACCAGAGCCGTCGAGTTGTAATTTCAGACAGAGATATGTCGTCCTTTTTTGATCGCCCTACCACAAACTATTTTTCGGCCTCTGGTGGACTAACCAGCAGTGCTGAGGATTATTTAAAGTTCGAGCAAATGCTTGTCAATGGCGGTGAGTTATTTGGCAATCGCTTGTTAAGCCCGCGATCAGTGCGAATGATGAGCAGCAATCAAATTGGCGATTTATACAGAGGGTTTTCACAAACTCAAGAAGGCATGGGATTTGGTTATACCGTTGGCGTCACCATCGACCCTATCACCTCTAATGCAAGACGCAGCGCCGGAGCATTTGGCTGGGGTGGCGCTTTCGGCACACGCTCATGGACCGACCCCGAAGAAGAACTAACCGCTGTAATCATGTTGCAGCAACCACACCCAGCCACTCAATACGATTTCGAAAACGCCGTGCAACAAGCCATCATCGAATAGTAAGCTCGCCAATATTGCCTTGACATCATCCCTGTCACCGCAGCTCCGGTGATGTCACAGCATTCTCACTGATCTTTACAATCCGACCTTACAAAAATTATTAATAATATTAAATAGTGAGCGTTTGTTATCGCAAAAACTCATCCGCTCAGCGTACATTATGCAGTCAATACTTTGCCCAAATCATGCCCTTTTATTTAGTGCTAGGTTGAAAGATTTTCCTTAATCAAAGAATGGTAGACACTTTGAATCAACGCCGGCTGCAAGCATTTGCAGAACATGTGAGTGATGATTACTATGAATCACAAGGCTTGCCTGACTCAACGTGACATGAGGTATCATGCCTGTTGTTGGCCCCCTAAATAATTCGCCGAGGCTTGGTCTGTGATGGTAGTTAAGTTAATTAAAGGCACTTTAGTTAAAGATACTTCGGTTAAAAGTGCTTTAGTTATTGCCATTTTCATCTTATTTCCTCTGTCTATGACAGCTTCTTCGGCCGAGGAAGAATTTTCACTTTTAATACTTGAAGCTAACCTAATTGCTGAAATTGAAGGGCAGCAAGCAGGTCTCAGCCCCGGACAGATTATTAATTCTTATTACTCTTTGTTAGATGAAGATGCCGCTGCTACGGCTAATCTCCATCGACGTGAATTAAATTCCCTCAACCCTAGATATGAAGTTGCCTACCGAGCCGCTGATAGCGCAGAGTTAGCAGAGCTTATGGATGAAATCAGTTTCCATTGGGGGGCCATAAAAAGTATCCACTCAAAGCACTTTATCCGCAGTGTGCAAATGCTGTTAAGCACAGCTTACGATCAAGAGCTAGCAGAAATTCTTTCTTCACCTATACCCAAATAGCTGCACCACAAAAATCAAAGGCGGCTGGATTAAACGTTCTAAGAAAAATTGATTTATTGGTAAAGAAATTAACCTCTCAAATCCTATGTCAGCAATATTCCGACAGCTTCAGGCACAAACACAGACACGCTTAAATATCTCTGAATTCCTCTCTTTAACAAACAGACTGGCTGCTGTCATATTCAGCTGATACTCGGATGTCCGCTCCTACCACAATACTAGCCGGACTGAGTTATGCTGCTCCCTATCCTCTACTGCAGCCGCTTTCAAAGGAGACAAGGTAGTTGTTATTTGTTAATCCGTGGTACGAATGACTATGAATCTGACCCCATCAGTGAAATCTCTTGTTTCTTAACCAACAACCCGATCTCCGTTGAACGAACCGCTCTAACCTTAACACCGTATCTGGCACCCTTTGCCCCCCACAGAGCCGCCAACACTCGATATGAAATAGAAATAGCATCTCGCAAGAGGTTGATTTTTGCCAGCGTTAACCACGCAATTAGGCCAGCAAAAACACAACACAATAAAATAAGTAGCGCTCTTATCGAACACAGACGCTTTCCGTACCCCAGCCATTAAACGGTCAAGATAAGCTCCGTATTAACTAGATTGCTGAGGAATAAAGGCTCATTATAGAGTTAGCTATTTTTTGATTCTAAAGACAGCTTAAAGGCAAATTTGACGGGCTTGTAACGATATTTTTTGACGATGTCATTGGCTCATCAATCTTTACGCCTGGCGCCCAGCCTTAAGGTATGGCTTATCAAAAAAACTGGGCAGGCTTAACTACAAAAATCACATATCAATCTCTTTTACAGTTAACTGTCGTGCGCTGACTCAGAAATTACGTTAGGTTTAGCGCCTCTGAGGTTTTAAGCTCGCAGCTTAAGTTCAGTCAACAAATATTTTGAGTATAGATTCTAATGAGCAATACAAAAAACTTGCCGTACCACACAGCAGAAATTCCCGTTAATGAAAATGAGAGATTAACAGCACTTTATAAATTGAATATTCTGGATACGGCGCCGGAGCCTCGTTTTGATCGTCTGACAGAATTAGCTGCCGACGTACTCAATGTTCCTATCGTGCTAATCTCGTTGGTGGATGAGAACCGACAGTGGTTTAAGTCGAGCTGTGGCTTTGCGGCAACCCAAACACCACGTAAACGGGCTTTCTGCTCTTACGCAATTCATTACGATGACATAATGTTGGTAGACGACACTTTAACCGACGAGCGTTTTCGACATAACCCATTGGTCACGGGTGAGCCGTTTGTTCGTTCCTATGCCGGCGCGGTTCTTCATTCACCGGAAGGTTTGCCTTTGGGTACACTGTGTTTGATTGACACCCAACCCCGTACCTTCTCAAAGAAAGAACAAAGACAGTTGATTGCATTTGGCAGGCTCGTTCAAGCTGAAATGAATCAAGATATCACCGACGCCCAGTCCCGTATGCGATCTCAATTGTCTGCTCACCTAGACCCTATGACAGGCTTTTTTAATTACGCAGAATTTTGTAATCGATGTGAAGCTATCCTCAGTCCGCAGGATGAGAAGGGACAAGATGCCTTACTGTTTATTTCTCTTCCCCAGTTAGATTTTATCTATCGAGTCCATGGCCTCGAGATCTATCAGAGTGTCATCGGGCCTGTCGCTCAAATTCTCGTCAGAGCTTTTGCGAATGAAGAAACTCTTTTCGGGCGCCAACTCCGTGAAGGCCTATTAGTTTTCATCAATGGCAATCAACAATCTCTTGAAAAGCTTGCTAAAAAAGCCCAGCAGGCTTTAAGAGATGAGATTCAACTTCCAAGCTCTGTCCCTGATTTAGCAATCCGAATAGGTGTGGCTAAAGTAATCAACAACATTGATCAGACAACATATCACTGCAAAGCGGCAGCGAGATCCATGCCGCAAGAAAAAGGTATACGCTACAATATTTTTTCAGACGAAGATTATTTTGCTGAAAGCCGCGCCAGTGACATAGCTTTACGCCTCCTTCATGCTATCGAAGAGGACGAACTAAACTTACACTTTCAACCAAAAGTCAGTGTGAGCACAGGCCATATTTTGGGTGCCGAAGCCTTGCTCCGCTGGAGCGACGATAAGCTTGGGGAAGTGCCACCTGAAGAAGTAGTCAACGCAGCGGTCTCGGCTGACTTAGTCACAGTTTTAGACAATTGGGTGCTGGCGGCTGCGATAAAGCAAATAGCCTATTGGCAAACAGCCGGCTTAGAACCGGTTCCTATTTCAATTAATCTTGGCGCTGAAAGTTTTGCAGAACCGGCCTTGCCCAGCCGAATTCAAACGCTATTGACTACTTATAATGTACCTGCTGAACTGCTACAGATTGAAGTTTTAGAAACCGCGATCTTACAGGACTTCGATTCTATACTTCCTATCATGCAAGCTATTACCCAAATTGGCGTGCAGTTTGCGTTAGACGATTTTGGCACAGAATATTCTTCGCTGCGGTATTTGCAAAAGCTGCCTATTTCAGTTGTTAAAATTGATAGAAGCTTTGTACAAGGTCTAGTTGCCAATCAAGAAGATGCCGCGCTGGCCATGGGCATTATTTCTATCGCCCACGATCTTGGAATGGAAGTGATTGCCGAGGGAGTAGAAAACCGAGAACAATACGTTGTTCTGAGGTCGTTCCAGTGCGACGGCATTCAAGGAAATTTATTTCGTGCAGCTTGCCCTGGCGATGAAATAGCGGACTACCTTTTACCTGATTTTTGCTTCCCACTGCCCGCCTTTCACCAGTAGGTTTGCATAATAATTATGCGTGTATTTTTATTTTCAACCTTTCAACAACTAAAGCTAGAAATAGCTTTTAGGTCCAACCAGCGGGTAGAAATTCGCTACAGACTCTAGAATTATGTCTATCGTAAGGCTACCTACGCAAATGCCAATAAATCCATATATCCAAGCTACAGCCAACATCAATAGATAGGGGACAATTACCACGTCTCTCAAGGTCATCTAGATCTGCGCTTGGTTAACAGCTTAACAGAGAGCGACCGTCATCGAACAAGAAAAACCCTGTTTAGCAACAGTCTAGGAGCTGCCATCAAGCGAAACGTTCGGCATAAACCATAAACAGAGACGGAATAACTGGCGAGGTGCTCACGATAGATTTTCTATCTGTTAAACGTCGTTACTTTTACAATATCTATGTACACACTCCCAATAAGTGACCCATTAAGAGTCATTATTCAAACTTCTCCGCTTCCTTTCAGACACCCAGTGCAACAATGTTACGATTTATTTAGCGCTGCCAGCGAAGCTATAGGATAATGTGCAGTTCTGCATTGCCCTGTACGCCTTAATTTGAGCCACTGCTTACCGTCTCCGTTTACACATTCACCGCTTGGTCAAGGGGCCCTGTATTGATCGCATCCATTTTTAGACTTTCAACCATCTTGTTTGGCGTCGCCATTCTCATCTTGGGGCATGGGTTGCAGCTGGCCTTTATGCCACTGCGCGTTCAAATGCTTGGCTGGACAAGTGCCCAAGGCGGCTTACTGAGTTCCTTGTACTTTGTTGGCTTTTTATGTGGCTGCTTCATCGTACCAAAAATGGTAAGCCGAGTAGGGCATATACGATGTTTTGCGGTACTGACGTCGGTAATGGCCACCTCAATTCTTAGCCTCGGGCTTTTGGAAAACTATTACTTTTGGATGCTGTTGCGTGTAATAACCGGCTTTTCTATTGTGGGCCTATACCTTGTGATTGAAAGCTGGCTGAACGCCGAAGTTGGCAATGAGGTACGCGGCGGCGTATTGGCCACTTACACTGTAATCGTATTAACCTGTTTGGCTCTGAGTCAGCTGTTACTTAATGCGTCTTCACCTGGCGGTTATTCCCTACTAATACTATCAGCCATTCTAATAATCTTAGCCGCGGTTCCAGTTTGTTTGACCAGTTCGACACAGCCTCACGCCATACCTAGCGCGACGTTTTCTCCATTATTGGTAATCAAGACTTCCCGCGCAGCGGCTTTAGGCGCACTAATCGCAGGCCTTATCTCAGGCTCGGTTTATGGCTTAGGCGCCATCTATGGCACTCAGGTGGGCCTTGATGTGCGAAGTATTAGTATTATGATGGCATTAGCAATTGCAGGTGGCGCACTCGCCCAATTGCCTTTGGGCAAAACTTCCGACCATGTCGATCGGCGCTTGGTCATACTTGCTTGCATGGTTTTTGGAGCCTTAATTGCCGGGGCGGCCTTATTTGCGCCACAAACTATGGCCTTCGGAGTAATGTTTCTGTTTGGGGCTTCGGTGATGCCAATCTATGCACTGAGCCTAGCGCTTGCTAGCGACAATGCTAAAGACAGTAATTTTTTGGAAGTCGGTACAGGTTTGATGATGACCAATGCCGCAGGCTCAGTAATTGGGCCCCTTCTCACCTCACAACTTATGTACCGGTTTGGACCAGAGTACTTTTTTATTACTAATCTCTGTATTTTGGTCTGTGGTGCGATCGCCGTTGTAATAATGATTAAGACTAAAACTGCTGCCGTAGGGCACCCGAGTGATTTTGCCTTGGCGACCTCAGCATCGGCTCAAGCTGCGCTGCAACTGGACCCCCGGGGCGAAGAGGATAGTGATTCAGCAGACAGCGAGGTCATTGATGAATCGGATAAAACAGACAGAAAAATTGTCGATGAATCTGATTCCACAACGCAAGCTTAGCCGCTTCTGCACCGTAAAACTTCGGGGTACGGCTGTTTGTTAGATTCTTCCCTCACCTTTGCTATTACTGACACCTCACCTCTGGCAGCTCTTTCACTTTCAAATCACCACTCTCGCAGTTTGCGAGATGAGCTTTGATAGATCTATGAGCCATCTTGCATGTATCTGCAAACAGGAACTTTGCAGCAACTATCAAAGGCAAGCTTCCTGTAAGGGTCATCTTCGAACATCCCAATCTCATTAGCTGCCCAAAATGTGGCGAGTTCCTGTCTCTCAGAGCTATTGTAGCAATACCCGCTAGCGTGCTGAGACGTTGGGATGGCATAAAGTAGTCGCAGGTTCTGTACAGCTTTAGCCGCCGGCTTGACGCCATGATCAAAGGGTCTTAAATTTGTCCTAAATAGTTCAAGGACCTCCAATACAGCTAAATATGTCGGTGCTTGCGCCGCAACTGCAGAACCATTATCTATAGACAATTTCGCTACCAAATCCATTCCCTGCTGAGATCCATAAAGCAAAAGCACCTGCTCTGCCCTGCAGACAAGACCTTTTTTGATAGCTGGGCACAGATCAATTTACGGTCGCCGGCACTCTCACCATATTGAAGAAATTTCGGGGCAAGCCGGCAAGGTCTAATTCTGGCATAGACTCTAAAGCCGGCAGCCCGCTGGCAAAAGAAATCATCCCAGGTTTGTCGATAACTGATAGAATCTTACGGACAAGGGATGATTTCAGGTTTTCGATTCTATCAGACAAACGCAGCCTGAGATCTCTCCCAGGGCATACCGGTAACAGCGGCTCACACTTAGGTCAATGTTATTTACCTTTAATAGAAGTTTAACTCGAATTACTACTAAGTCAATATGGCTGACCAATTAAAACAAGAAGAATTGCTGGAAGCGATAGAGCTATTCTACTTTTCCTATCGATCCTTCACCGCCGGCCCAGATCAGATACTGCAGAATCAAGGACTGGGGCGAGTTCATCATCGCATTCTCTATTTTGTCGCTCGCAACCCTCAGATCAGTATTAATGAGATACTAAAAATACTTCAAGTGAGCAAGCAAGCACTAAACCAACCTTTACGTAAGCTGATTGAATTAGAGCTGGTCTTGTACCAGAAATCAGATAATGACCGCCGTATAAAGCAGCTCTTTTTGAGCAAAAAGGGACGAGCATTAGAAGGCAAACTCACTAGCACTCAGCTGCAACATCTTGAGGCTGCATTTTTTGGTGGTAAAAACAGCTCGCTAAAAAACTGGAAGGAAGTGATGTTGCAGATATCACTGACAGGGCCTACGAACATGAAGTAACCAAAATCAGATATTTTTCAGAACAGGCTCACAAAGTAAAATATGTAATAGCACAGATGTTTGCCAACAAAAGTGACGAACGGTTTCACCTAAAATAGTAAAAACTATCCAGCTTTCTTGTTACGAGAGCGCAGGCTATCGATACAGAAAATGGCCAATGCTGTCCATATCAGCGCAAACGTAATCAGTTCGGGCAATCCAAAAGACTCCCCATACAGCAAAACAGCTAACAGAAAGCTAACGCTAGGCGCAATATATTGAAATAGTCCTAGTGCGGTTAGCGTAAGCCGCTTCGCAGCTGCCGCAAAAACAATTAACGGAAATGCTGTCACAGCTCCCGAGAAAATCAGAAGCATATCCAAAGTTAGGTCTTTTTGTAAAAAGACACTCTCATCAGAGCTTTGCAGCATTAGCAAGTAACCAGCAGCGATAGGTAAAAGCATGAAGGTTTCTACTGTCAAACCGACAAAAGGATCAACACTAATTTTTTTCCTTATCAAACCATAGCCGCCGAAACTAAATGCCAACGTGAGCGCAACCCAAGGCACCTGCCCAAAGACGAATAGCTGGTTAAGCACTCCCAAGGCAGCAATCGTTATGGCAACTAATTGCAGTCTACTAAGCTTTTCCTTTAACACCATGGTTGCTAAAAACACACTGACTAATGGGTTAATGTAATAGCCCAAACTTGTTTCCAGTATTCGCTCACTATTAATTGCCCAAATAAAAACAAGCCAATTGATAGATATCAATAAAGAGGAGAGCATTAGCGGAGCTAGCCGACTTAATTCTTTTAGAGTACTAAAAAAATCATCTGTTTTACCTAAGGCTTTTAGCAGTAGGCCCAACAATAGAAACGACCAAAGGATCCGGTGCGCCAAAATTTCACCCGGTCCTGCAGCATCCAGTGTTTTAAAGAAAATAGGAATTAGTCCCCAAAAAATATAGGCGGTAATAGCTAGAATAGTCCCATTGTTTTGGCTGCTAGATGTCATTACATTCTCGAATAAAAGAAGTTTACAGGTTTAAACACAGATTAGACTTGGAATATAGTCAGACAAAAATATTAGGCACTTAGATAAAATACCTAGCTTTATATTTTTAAAAGGGGAATGGCTAGTGGCTACATTCCACAAACTTATTCTTACGCACAGGTCATTGTAGCCAACTAGAGGCTTTCATATCAGTCCTACTTCTTATTCATAGCATTCTTGAGCAAGTCACCTAGGGTGCCGGCCTTTGGGGGAGCTACGGACGCAGAAGGTCGAGAGCCCTTGGGCTGAGAAGCTGGCCTTGTGGCGGTCGCTCGCGCAGGCTTATCTTCACTGGCAACCAGCTCATCATCAAGGCGCATAGTGAGCGCAATCCGCTTTCTCTGTAAGTCCACCTCCATCACTTTCACTTTTACCACGTCGCCAGTCTTTACGACCGAATGAGGATCTTTGACAAAGCTATTAGCTAGAGCCGATATATGCACCAAACCATCTTGATGAACACCAATATCGACAAATGCCCCAAAATTTGTAACATTAGTAATCACTCCTTCCAAAATCATCCCGGGCTTAAGATCTTTGATAACTTCTACGCCGTCTTTGAAGTCCGCCGATTTAAATTCAGGCCTCGGGTCGCGCCCCGGTTTCTCTAATTCTACAAGAATATCAACAACTGTAGGCAAACCAAACCTGTCATCAATAAAGTCAGCTGGCTTTAGCTTCTTCAGAAAACAACCATCACCTATGATTTCGTCAATAGTTTTATTGTTTGCACTGCTGATTTTCTGCACGACACTATAGGATTCTGGATGCACCGCCGACGCATCTAGTGGGTTATCGCCATTAACAATTCGAAGGAAGCCTGCGGATTGCTCAAAGCTTTTTTCACCAAAACGCGGCACTGCTTTTAGATCTTCTCGGCGTTTGAACTCGCCGTGGGCATTGCGATAAGCGACAATATTTGACGCTATTGAACTACTTAACCCGGCGACCCGTTGCAGCAAAGGCGCTGATGCCATATTGACATCGACTCCTACAGCATTCACACAGTCCTCAACCACCGCATTCAATGCTTGGCCCAATTTAATCTGGCTCACGTCGTGCTGATATTGCCCTACGCCAATCGACTTAGGTTCAACTTTAACGAGTTCAGCCAGCGGATCTTGTAATCGACGAGCGATTGAAATAGCCCCTCGAACAGTCACATCCAAGTCTGGAAACTCTTCGCGGGCGATATCTGACGCCGAGTACACCGAAGCACCTGCCTCGCTTACCATGGCTTTTTTCAGGCCCAATTCAGGATGACGCTTAATCAGGTCGCCAACTAATTTGTCTGTTTCTCGAGAAGCTGTACCGTTTCCGATGCTGATTAGTTCTGCTTTATGTTTCTTGGCAAGTTTGGCCAGAACATCTATAGACTCATCCCAATTATTTCTTGGGGCATGGGGAAAGATAGCCGTATCCTCTAAATACTTTCCTGTCTGGTCGACGATAGAAACCTTCACCCCAGTTCGAAGTCCCGGATCTAAACCAATGGTAATTTTATTACCAGCAGGAGGCGCAAGCAGTATTGCTTTCATATTTTCAGCAAAAACTCGAATAGATTCTTCGTCAGCAGTTTCCCGTAGTTGGCCTAATAGATCAGATTCTAATCTGGTCAGTAACTTGATTTTCCAGGTCCAACGAACGGTTTCCTGCAGCCATTTATCTGCGGCCCTTTTCTTGTCCTCAATTCCGAACCGCTTACAAATCATCGCCTCGCAAGGATCAAGCGCTTTAACAGCGCTATCCTCTGTTTTAAGGTGAGAGATAAGCGACACTGCAAGAAACCCTTCCTTACGTCCGCGAAAAACTGCTAGAGCTCGATGGGGAGGAATCTTTTTGAGCTGCTCATCGTATTCAAAGTAATCTCTAAATTTTTCAGCTTCGTTTTTCTTATCTTCAAAAACCCTAGACTCCAGATAACCGTATTCCCATAAATAGCTCCGAAGTTGACCACTTAATTCAGCATTCTCGCTCCAGCGCTCCATAAGAATTTGCTTCGCGCCGTCAAGGGCAGATTTGCAGTCGGCAATGCCTTTATCTTTACTTATGAATGGCTCAGCAGCCGACTCCGGATTTAGCGTCGGGTCAGCATAGAGCTGGTCCGCTAGCGGCTCCAATCCAGCTTCTAGAGCAATCATTGCCTTAGTTCTTCGCTTTGGCTTGTATGGCAGATAAATATCTTCTAGCTCAGCTTTTGTTAGTGCGGCTAAAACTTGCTTCTCAAGCAGAGGAGTCAGCTTATCTTGATCCTTAATACTAGTAAGAATGGCTTGCTTGCGATCCTGCATTTCCCGGAGATAGTAGAGTCTTAACTCTAAATCTCTGAGCTGTAAGTCATCTAAACCGCCGGTGGCTTCTTTACGGTAGCGAGAAATAAAAGGAACGGTAGCCCCCTCATCCAGAAGGGTGATTGCTGAGTTAACCTGCTGGGGTTTTACGCTTAATTCTTCAGCAATTTTTTGAACTATATCCATAGCGAAATTTAATTTCCTTAGTATTTAAAATCGATAATGAGCACTCAGTGAGCATCGCCGCGCATTCTGCGACAGCATCTTCAGATGTGCAATGCTTAAACGATTTATCTATCTGAAAAGCTTTTAAAGTAAACTCTAGGTAGGAATTGTAAGCCTTTGGCGAAAACAACTAAAAACTTTTCTTTTTGGCCTACTGCAACACTTTGAAAACATCAGCAGACAAATCATATCTAAACCACAAAACCCATGTCTATTGACCAGGGAGCCGTGAAACGACTAATTCATTATCTTACACGCTAATTGGCGTAATTATTGCTTAGTCAACAAACAGAAGTCACATAAAAATCAAAAAGGAACTTACCCATGGCCGAATCAGCTTCATCTGAACCATCTGCTGAAGCATCCGCAGAATCATCTACCAAGCTTCATTCTGAGCCACCTTCTCAACAAGCAAAGCCCGATAACTCTCGCCGCTACAGCAGCGACGAAGTGGCCGACATCATAAGACTTAGTCTACAAGATGAAAATAGAAATTCAGAGAACGGTATCGATCATGACGAACTCATATCAATCGGTAAGGAGGTCGGAGTAAGCCAAGACCAAATTGATCGCGCCGTAGTCCTTTTAGAGGACGAACATCAAACCAAAGACAAAGAACGATTACTATGGATGCGATTCAAAGGTCATTGTTTGACCTTTGCTTTCGTTAATCTGTTGTGTGTTTCTATCAATATTTTCACCGGCACAGAGAGCTTCTGGGCGGGCTATGTTCTTTTTGGTACTGGCCTGTTCTTAATCGGTCATTACGCAGGTCTTCGATATGCGCCCGATTTTGTAGAAATGGCTATCGAGAGAACTCGGATGCATACTTTCGGTCAGACAGCGATTTTAGTAGCTCAGGACGCTAATGTCAGCTTCACCGTATCGGACCCGTCTGGGTTGATGGAATCCAATGGTTTAGTTTATATAAAGGGTCAGCAATTACACCTTGAATACCAAACCAGTGATTCAGTTCTGGGCCTACTTAAAACCAATATTAAATCTCTCGAGGTTGATTTAGCCGATATTAGTCATTGTTTTCTAGAGCACAAATTCTGGACCTCTGAATTAATTTTGCAGGGCAACAGTATGCGAGTTTTTGGCAGCGCTCCAGGCAGTTCATCCGGCACCTTAAGGCTCAAGATAGGCAAGCAATACCACAGTGCCGCTTTAAACCTTTTAAGCCAGTTAAAGCAATAAACACCAAACTCGGAAACACATACGGCAGCCCTAGCAAGCTAAATCAGCTATGGTAATCAGGCTCATCCACTCACCCATTTTATTGCCTTAAATCAATTTCTGCGGCCATTTCTAGTTTCATACTGGTAAAGTATTAGCAGCTTTTGCTGCTGTTTAACCTTGGAGACATCTATGAGTGATTTAAAAATAGACGAAGTTTTATTGCCAGTAGCGCATTGATTGCGACCGCAACAGCCCTAGGTATAGGCTCAGTAAGCGCAAAAAATCCAGACTCGATGACCGTATCCCCGAGGACTCAAAATAAATACGCTACTTGCGCTTATTCGAGTGGGTAAAGAGCCTTGAGTGAAGACCCCAGGACGGTTCAGATATACTTATTCGGGATATTTAAAAATCAGGCGAGCCCGAGGGTCAGAACCACTACCTCTGCCGAGCATGGCCCTATGGATGACTGGGTAAAACGGTCAGCACTTGATTGACCATAAACCATGATGCGAAGCTATTCTGTTTTGTAGAACGTTAGATAGCCGGTAAACATTTCTTCCCAACTGTTTAGCCCAAATTCAACTTCCTGAGTTGGGTCTGGGTTAAACGGGTTGGAAAGCGAATTATCAAACGCGCCTATCACATGGACAATACTGCCGGCCGGAATCGCTTGAGGCTGATCCAAAGTATAATTTGGTTGCCAACCATAGTTGTAAGCAGGAATGCTAAAAATATCCTGCATTGCGCCATCTGGAGTCTCTAAAGTAAACTTCATTTTCTTGCCACGAAAGTTCATTCGCGAACGCACCGCAGTAAGCTGCACTGCCTCATCAAACTGATAGCTCGCGTGCATTGGGTGATTATTTTCATAAGGCGGGATAACAAACCTTGATGACACCGCTTGAGTCAAAATCTCTTTATTGTCGCCTTGATCTGAGAAATATAATCCGATGGTTGTTTCGTCAATTGCTGCAACTCCGTTAGAAACATAGTGAGACTGCATGGAAAGTTTATAACCTTTTGGTATAAATACAGCAGCGCCTTCAGGAAATTGTGTTGCCGGATTAGCGCCTGGAATATAGCTACCCATAAAGCGTCGTGTAACACTGTTTTCATTTTCCTCTGCCCCCCAAAAACCTTCCTCAGGGGGTGAAACAAAGGTCATAAGATGATGAAGCACCGCTTCTTTACCTGGACGATATTGAAATGCACGAACCCATTTGTCTTCGTCAAAAGTCAGCTTCGCCTCGCTGTAGACATAATCTTGAATCCCTACCGCCGGGACTTCATTGGGCGCAGATTCAACGATGAAATCTGGCTCGCCAAGATCCCATTCGAATACTTTTTCAATAGGCACTAGCTCTAACGGATCTACCTCGCCGTCGCCTCGCGGCGCTCCAGCTGCCATCCAGTGAATCAAGGTCTGTCTGTCGGCGGTAGAAATGTATTTGGCGCTGCTAGAGTGACCGATAGAAGGATCAACCTGCATAGGGGGCATACGTTTGTTGAGAAGAACCTCACGAATCATCGGAGACCAACCCAACACTGATATGTAACTGTCCAGAGCAAACGGTCCAACGCCACCCCAGCGGTGACATTCAGAACAGTTCTCGAGTACGACAAGAGCTACCTCGGTTGAATAATCTGGAGGGTTAGATGCATGCATTTCTTTCACAGGAAATTCAAGCGAACAGCCCATTGTTTGAGATTTTACTGTGTCTTTAACTTGGCCGTTTACAACGTTTTCAAGAGTATTGCTCAGTTCACCGTCAACTGGACCACGATAAAAAAGCGACAAACGTTCAGGATTGAAAACCATGACCTCGCCAGCGTTGGCAATTTCTAAGGCTTCAGTCACCAGCTGGCCACTATCTCGAAGCATAGGCACATCAAAGTTGCCGTTTAGTTCTTGGCTCGGGGATGAGTCGATCAGCAGAAACTCGATGTTGTTTTCGACATACTTCGCATGCAGGGCATTGAAGGATTCCAGCTTTGAATCCATCCCGGCGCAGCTTGGCGAGTAAGACATCAAAACTACCGCATTACGGTGGATGTATCGACTAATTTGATGGAATTCACCATCTTCATCTAAGAGGGCAAAATCACCGACTCGATCGATAGCTGCAGACGAGATTGTTGAAAAAGCTAACGCTGGAAAAATAACCAGCGAAGAAAAAAACCTAGCGAGTCCCATATGTAAAATCCAAAGGTTCTACCCCGTTCGCAAATTACTGCGACATGGGATTTTTGCTAATGTGGGGATTTTCTTGCACATCCCGTGAATAGTTTCTGTCATTTTGGTCCATACCGCCTCGAGCAGGGCCACCGGCTCCGTAGATACCACCTCGAAGAACGAAAATCATATAGTCCATTTGACTAATTAAGTGATCAGTTTTATTGGTGTACTGAGCCACCATCGATTCGATAGCGCCCTGCCTATTCATCTGCTCCGGATGAGCGAGAATGTCACCTATCACCACTTTTAAAGCTTCCAAATTGTCAATAATGCCAGAAGCTTCTGGGTGCAAAGTAAAGAAGTTTGGCGCAACAACAGGAATGCCCGGAATGTCGCTGGGCAGTGATACTAAACTGCCGTGCAGGCGAGTGACTTTCTCTTCATAAGTGCCTAGAGCGAATGCAATATCTTGATAGAGGCTTTCTCGATCGGGGCTGGTTGCCGCTATTTCCAATACCGCTATTTTTAACCACTGTGACGCCCAAGTAAGGCCGCTAAACTGAGGGAAGCCCACCCGGTAGGCATAGGCTGCTCCATGCTCTGACAACAGATCCTCTGACTTAGGCTCAGATGCCACAGAGTGGATGTCATCACGTAAATATTCCGCAACGGCTCTGTCAATGGACAGCTTCTTATCCAATATATTGTCATCGAGATAGATGCCCATGACCTGAATAATAAATTCTCGGCCCCGAGCCAAGGTCGTAATAGCAACTTCTGGCAGCAATCCGGTATCCTCGAATGCTGTTGCTGCCAATCCGCTTTCACTCTGGCGCCTGATTAGCGTAATCAAACCTGGAGTGGCGCGACTTTCAAAAACCCTGTGAGGGCCAAGCATCGCTAAATGGCTGTTGGAAGAGTGATAGTGTGAGCCTGCCGCCTCAGCCAATTCAATAATTGCCTCTACGAGCAGACGTTTACCTATACCTGAAGAGGAAGACGCGTTGGTGGCTTCAATCTCCTCAAAAATCCGAGCATGGAGTATTTCATGGGTCTCCATGAGAGTGCTCAAATCTGGGTACACTGTCGCTAGCGCTGTATTTTGCGCGGCAGCCGCATGCGGCTTCACTGTAAACAGCACGGCCAGAAGAAGACTGCTTAACAATTTAAGGTGCTTGAACGTAGACAAGTTAACTCCAATTCTTCAGTGAAAAGCTATTTCACTTAGATTACGTAATGATTTCACAATTTTAATTTTAAACCAATCAAGCCCTATAATACATGTGACTAATTGTCTCAGAAAGTTAGCGCCTAGCTCACCTGGCCATCCTATTGATATAAATAAGGTTTAATTCAATATAGACAGCCATTTCTCAGCCCCTTTTAGCCATTGGTCCGCGATCCTAGGATAAATCGATGCTCTCAGGTGATGCTGATATCATGTCGATGATTACCGTAACTACTCAAGACGCCGCCAAAAGGGTCTATCTGGACCCGATTTTCCTTATCTCGTTGTTCTTAGCGCGACGTTTTATGAGAACATAGAACAATCAAAACTAGGGGTAAACCTACCCTGTGGAGCATTTAGAGTGACAAATTCTTCCCAAGTATTTCCTAAGCCGCTATTCCTTTCCATTATTATTGGATTAGTTGGACTGGCCTTATTTATCCAAGGCATTTACCTCATGCTCGCAGGCGGCTCCCTTTATTATGGGCTGGCAGGGATAACGCTGATGATTACGGCTGTTCTTCTGTTTGCCGGAGATGTACGAGGCGCCAAGCTGTACGGTATATTTCTTGCCGTAACTTATCTTTGGTCATTGTACGAAGTCGGCTTAGACCCCTGGGCTCTTGCACCACGGGTCGCCATGTTTACAGTTCTCGGCCTTTGGTTTGTTCTTCCTCGGGTTCGCCGGGGCTTATTACAAGCCCAGCCACTGCCGCTGTTTCAGAAAATCACCACCAGAGTCACGTTGGCCGCAATGTCAGTATTTGTCATTGCCTTGCTCGCTGCCAACTACAGTTACGAGATAGGCACTCCGAGTGCTGCAGGGACAGGCACCGTTAACAATGCAAACGAAAGTTGGGCGCACTATGGCTCGTCCAAATCAGGCACCCGCTTCGCTGCTGCCGACCAAATAAATCTCGACAATGTTGATCAGCTGGAAATCGCTTGGCAGACCAGAACAAAGGTACCGGGTGCATTTAAAGGCACACCTATTCAGATCGATGACGGCCTTTATATGTGCACCGGCCAGAACATAATCGTTTCACTTGATCCTGATACCGGCGAAGAACGGTGGAGATTTGATCCAAAGATTAAAACCGCAATGTTTGGCTTTTGGGATACTTGTCGCGGAATAACTTACTATGAGTTGCCTGAAGATGCTTCATCGGATGTTTGCCCTAAGCGCATTTTTACAGCAACTACAGATGCCAGAATGTTTGCGGTAGATAGTGTCACAGGTGAACGCTGCAGTGACTTCGGGGTAGACGGAGAAATTAGCCTTCTTCCGGGCATGGGCGATGTCAAACCTGGCTTCTATTTTGTGACGTCCCCTCCCACCATCGCCAGTGATGTTGTGGTGTTAGGAGGTTGGGTTGCTGACAATCAAGAAACCGACGAGCCCTCCGGCGTGGTCCGCGGATTTAATCCGATTAATGGTGAACTGGAATGGGCCTGGGATATGGGCCGCGAGGATCGTTCTGGTTTACCCGAAAGCGGCGACACCTATACCCGCGGCACTCCAAATGTGTGGAGTTTAACCAGTGCTGATGACGAACTCGGGCTGGTCTACGTTCCCACTGGCAACGCAACACCAGATTATTACGGCGGCCATCGCAGTGAAGCCATGGAAAAGTACGCGAGTTCAATTGTAGCCCTAGACGCAAAGACCGGCGAGGTGCGCTGGCATTTCCAAACCACTCACCATGACATCTGGGACATGGACGTACCTTCACAGCCGACCTTGGTTGATGTCCCGATTGATGGCGTTGTTCGCAAAGCTGTTATTGTGCCTACCAAACGCGGCGAGGTATTTTTGTTAGACAGAATCACCGGCGAACCTATTACAGAAGTCGCTGAAATTGCCACCCCGCAAACTGATATTCCCAGCGAGACAACCAACCCAACCCAACCTTTTTCCATCGGCATGCCCTCCTTTGCCCACGAGCGTATAACCGAAGCGGATATGTGGGGGCTTACTCCATTCGATCAAGCGGCTTGTCGGCTCCAGTTCAAAAATTTACGCTACGAAGGCCCACTAACACCCCCTAGCACCCAAGGTACGCTGGTCTATCCGGGTGTTGGTGGAGGGATGAACTGGGGCAGTGTTGCAGTAGATGAAGTCAATCACCTAATGGTTGTGAACAGCTTACATATGCCATCGGTGGTGCGGCTCATTCCTCGGGATGAAGTTCGAGACAACACTCCTTTCGGCATTGGTGGAGCGCAGTCTGGCACCCCCTATGGCGTGTATTCATTCTTCTTCTTATCCCCAATTTTTGCGCCATGTCTGCGCCCTCCTTACGGAGAGATGGCCGTCGTCGATCTTGCCTCACAAGAAGTGCTGTGGCGGCGCCCGCTAGGCACAGCGAAAGAACAAGGCCCTCTTGGTATTCCTAGCCGCCTGCCTTTGCCTATGGGCATGTTTTATACGGCTGGCTCTATCGTTACCGGTGGCGGCCTTATCTTTACTGGTGGGGTATTAGACAGCACAATGAGAGCCATTGATGTTAATACCGGAGTAGAAGTGTGGACGGACCCCTTACCAAGTTCTTCTAGCGCGACACCGATGAGCTACGTTAGTCCAACAACTGGCAAGCAATACGTTATAGTTACTGTGGCAGACGGTGGAGGTGGTCTTAGTTTAGAGGCCGAAGCATCTCAAAATGTTGCAGCGGACAATAGCGATGTCGAGGGTGGCTACGTTATAGCTTACAGCCTGCCTGACTAGGGTTCACAGCAATGAACAAAAAAAAAACCTTTCTCGGACTAACTAGCTTTATCCTCCTTTGGGGAGCGAGCGTGGCTAATGCCCAAGCTAGTTACGGCGATGAGTTTATCCAAACAGAACTGGAGCGAGTGGTCAGCGATCCTGAAAACAGTGTAACAATATCAGTCGATGCTCCTGTCAACTACGTTTACAGATTCCTTATGGAACGTTTGGATCTGTACGCTAAAGATGCGGTAACTGTCACTTTCAATGCCAGTGGCGAAGGCAGCATTCAAGCTTCAGTAGGAACCGAGAGAACCACGACAATGAAGAAAGGCGGCACCCTAGTGCAGCGCTTCTTGATTGTTGAACCGCCCACGACCTATGCTTATTTCACCGACATTAGTAAGTCCACTTTGTCAGTACCGCTTAAATATTCCCTGACGAAATATGAGTTTGCAGAGGTCGGCGTTACAAAAACCACAGTCAAAATATCCGTTGTCTATGAGCCCAGCTCACGTCTTACCGGCTTTATAGTCAGGCGCTTGTTTAATTCGGCATTTGAGCGCGATTTCAACAACGCAGCGAAAATAATGAGTAATCGCTATCTGAAAGACCCCAATGGCAAGTTGTAATTCAAAAACATTAGCTGACTCTACATAGATTGACTGATAATTGTATCTCGGATGTCTTCTGTTATCGGGCGGCGCTTTACCGGTTTGGTGACACAGCAAGGGTCACGTGGACAGTTAGAACTGCGGGGGCAGATAATATTAGCCTCGGTATCCAAACCCCGCTTCACCCAATCAATGCTTAAGATGCTGGCCACACTGCTAATCACCTTTGCCGCGCGAAGTGGCACCTTTGCTGAACCATCACTACTTAGGCAAGCTTGAAAAATCTCATCGATAACGTCATCGGGCGACACCCCCTGTGCCTCGATAGCTGGACCAATATCAATTCCTGCACAAACCACGTGAAAATTATCTGCCGCATCTTTTATTCTCACCGATTCACAGCAATACAGTCGCGCGTCATCACCGTTTCGCAAAACTGAAATTTGCGACGCGGGTTTTTCAGTTTTAGTGTTCAACATATTAAAGACTGACCAGTGAGTGCAAGGGTCGTTCATCTCTCTTAGATTGCCCCAAGGCAAAGGAATGCCATTGCCTCGATATACAGCCCTAAGTTTCCCGGGAGGATATGCATCAAAGTAATGCCAATGGGGATAGGGAGAAACCGCAGTCATTCGCCTCATTAACACCGCGGTAGACACCTCAAGAAGTTTTGCACTTTCTAATGAGTAAGCGTAGCGACCAAGAAACTGCCGAGTCGGAATTTTCGGGCAAAGCAGCGCACCGGCAAAAAAACTACATTCAAAGTCCCGCCATGCGTGCAAAATATCCTTTGAATCGACAGTTTGGGCCTGGGTGCTCCAAGACTTCGCATCAAAGGTATTGCCTCCGACCGCTGAGATGCTCCGCAGACCGTCCCTGTCATGTAAAACACTGTGGCCAATATGAGTCGCCAGATCATATTTCAACCTTGCAGGGTGCTTTTTCAAACGCTCATTAACGTAAATAGTTCCAGGCGCATCGAAAAAGGACCTTACTAAGGTTTTAAATCCAGTATTGTCTGGATCTTCGATGATATCTGGCGCCCGATCAAACCATTTGATTTTCAGGCCCATTTTTTTACAAAGCGCCATGGTGTCCTGCGCAGACAAAGGCATGACTTTTTTGCCCACATCTTCGGCTGCTTTTTCAAGGTCAGGAAACCGATTCTGATGGTGCTCTTGGTGGGCCCTGATCAGCAAGTGCCCGAATTGCCTTCCGGTAATACCACCCTGAGACAAAAGCTCTGGAATTGCTATTTGCAGATGATCTTTAGAGAACAAAAATCCGGGTTCTAGAGCCACACCAGCTATCCCACCTGCAGTCTTTTTAGGGCTCACAAGGGGCTGCTGCTCTACTGATTCATCAAAAAACCAATCTATTCCCTTTTGAAAAACACTAGCGACAACCTCCAACATATCCTCAGAAGGCATTCGCTTCCCATTTTCAATCATCGACAAATAAGACACCGAAGGCGCAGATTCAGCATCTATGTGGATGCAGCGCACAGAGAGGTCGTCTAAGGTTAGACCGTTGTCTTTCCTGAGCTTGCGAATCTTTGCCCCGAGAAAGTGAGCTTTCCTTAATAACGTCTGAGTTTTAGTTTTCATGTTATTTCTTCAGCTTAAGTAAGTGTCATGGATCGTACCCTAAGCCTGACATTTTGTGAAATTTACACTGTGAAATTTCATAGTCAAATTTTCACAAGTATTTCACGTATGATTCACCTCGCACTTTAGACATGCAGCTACTCAAATTCGACTCATTGCTGAGCCGATTATAGAGAACTTTTAATAGCCCGAGGGTTAACCATGAACAGTCTAAATGACGCGTACCTCCCAGAATCATTGAGCTTGTCAAATCAGCAGCGTTTTACCAATGAAACATTTTTGGGATTGCTGGATAGTCACTTTCCACTGAATGAGGGATCTCATCGGGAAGTCACCCAATACCGCGTCTATTTTAATTGTCTCTTGGCCCACCTGAAATCGGGCCGCTGTGTGGGATTAAGTGATCCGGGTGCATTCCAAGAGTTCGATGGTGACAAAGAATGTCCCTCTTCAATTTTATTGAAGAATGATGACCATCAGATTGAGCTGATCCTGTAGACAGAGCTTCTTACATTCAACTACAGTAATTGATAAACAATAGAATTAGAGTAAACAGGATTTCAAATGACCACGTATAACGAAGACATAAACTACTTAAACACATTAAAAGAAGCAGCTGGCCAGCCTTGGGCGTCTATCAACCCTGAATTCGCAGCACGAATGCGTACTCAGAACCGCTTCAAAACTGGCCTAGATATAGCACGCTACACTGCAGATATAATGCGCAAAGACATGGCCGACTTCGATCTGGATAGCAGCAATTACACTCAGTCTCTCGGCTGTTGGCATGGCTTTATTGCCCAACAGAAAATGATCTCGATCAAAAAGCACCATGGAACGACAGATAAACGTTATTTGTATCTTTCAGGCTGGATGATTGCAGCACTAAGATCTGAGTTCGGCCCACTACCAGATCAGTCAATGCACGAAAAAACATCCGTTTCAGATCTAATTGAAGAGATCTACACGTTTCTGCGTCAGGCCGATGCTCGCGAATTAGGAGATCTATTCAATAATATGGACGAGGCCGCCGATCGGGGTGACTCGGTTACTGCTCAACGAATTCAAAACGAGATTTCTGCGCATCAAACACATGTTGTTCCAATTATTGCAGACATTGATGCAGGTTTCGGAAACGAAGAAGCCACTTACCTTCTTGCCAAACGTATGATTGAAGCCGGCGCATGTGCAATTCAGCTTGAGAATCAAGTATCTGATGCGAAACAATGTGGCCATCAAGACGGCAAAGTCACAGTACCTCATGAAGAATTTCTAGCCAAGATCCGAGCCGTGCGTTACGCCTTTTTGGAGCTAGGCATCGAGAACGGCATCATCGTTGCACGAACAGATTCACTAGGCGCTGGCTTGACCCAGAAGATAGCAACAACTGAGCAGCCTGGTGACTTGGGTGATCAATACAATCAATTTCTTGACCTAGAGCCGGTTACCGACGTTGCCACAATGGAAAACGGCGACATAGCTGTGAAAGTAAACGGAAAGCTACAAAAGACCAACAGTCTCGCCAATGGACTTTTTAAGTTTCGCGCAGACACCGGTGAAGATCGAGTTGTACTAGATTGTATTACCTCGCTTCAAAACGGAGCAGACTTACTTTGGATCGAAACGTCCACACCAAATGTGGCCAGCATCGGCACGATGGTTCAACGTATAAAGAAAGAAGTTCCTAACGCCAAGCTAGTCTACAACAATAGCCCATCGTTTAACTGGACTCTTAATTTCAGACAGCAGATATTCGATCGCTGGGAATCGGAAAGCAAAGATGTTTCTGGCTATGATCGCGAAAAACTGATGAACGCCATTTATGATGAAACTGAGCTGGCGATTGAGGCGGATAATGAGATTAGAAACTTCCAAAGAGATGCTGCCCGAGAAGCTGGTGTGTTTCATCATCTAATCACCCTGCCCACTTATCACACGGCAGCACTTAGCACTGATACTTTGGCGAAAGGCTACTTTGGCGAAGAAGGAATGTTGGCTTACGTAAGCGGTGTTCAGCGCCAGGAAATTCGTAATCAATTGGCCTGCGTAAAACATCAGGACATGGCTGGCTCAAACTTGGGAGATGATCACAAGTCATATTTTTCCGGCGAAGCGGCATTGAAGGCTGGCGGTAAAGACAACACCATGAATCAGTTCAGTTAAAGTCTGACAAACTCATCGGCGTGATGGCAAGTTAAACTAACTCGCTTTTCTGAACTACTGTAAATTCAATGCGGGCTTGGGCAATATGCTTAAGTCCGCATTACTTGTTGCTGGCTGAATGGTTACTCGATGTAAATATCGGTCATCTATCAAAGTCAATCCACCCTAATTTCATTGCCCGCCGTTTCTGGCGGCTTTTATACGCTCGGTTATTGCTATGATTAATCCCCAATTTAAATCTTTTATCGATCAGGAAATTCTTCCTCAAACCAACCTAGGCGTTGAGAAATTCTGGCAAGATTTCTCCTTTCTTATTAACGAGTTTAGCCCGCAAAATAGGAAGCTACTTGAACATAGAGCGTATTTGCAGAAGCAAATAGATGCATGGCATATCAGCAATAGATCTCGCCCCATTGATATGGCGATTTACACTAAGTTTTTAGAGGACATCGGCTACATAGTCCCTGAAGGGCTGCACTTTAAAATTGAAACGACAAATGTGGACAGCGAAGTTGCGACAATAGCGGGCCCACAATTGGTCGTACCGCTTAAAAATGCACGCTTCGCTTTAAATGCGGCAAATGCCCGCTGGGGTAGTCTTTATGATGCTCTTTATGGCAGCAACGTGGTGCCCGAAACCGACTCATTAAAAGCTGGCGCTGGTTACAACCCTCTTAGAGGCCAAGAAGTAATCAACTATGGTCGGCAACTTCTGGATCAGTCAGTTCCACTTGCCAACGGCAGTCACAGAGATGTAATTAGCTATAAAATTCATCGGCAAGCGCTGCTGGTGACTTTAGCTGACAACTCTCAAACAACCTTGTCTAATTCGAGTTACCTTGTCGCTTTTACTGGCGAGGAGGATTCGCCTTCAGCTGTTTTGCTAAAACATAACGGCCTCCATATTGAGGTGCTAATCAACCGAGAAGGCGCTATCGGCAAGACTGATCTGGCCGGAGTCAACGATATTGTCCTAGAAGCTGCTACAACCACAATCATGGACTGCGAGGATTCTGTTGCAGCGGTCGATGCGGATGACAAAATTGAAGTCTACCGAAACTGGCTAGGACTGATGTGCGGCACGCTGTCAGTAGAGTTTCCTAGAAACGGCAAAACCGTCAGCCGACGTTTAAACCCCGATAAGATTTATACAGCCATCAACGGCGGAAACTACCAGAGTGCCGGGCGCAGCTTGCTGTTCAATAGAAATGTCGGTCTGCTCATGGAATCCAGCATGATGACGGACGCAGACGGAAAGCCTGTGCCAGAACATATTATAGATGGTGTGCTTACGGCGTTGGTTAGCATGATCGATCTTAATAGAAGATTAAATGACGGATCAGGCTATAACAATTCAAAAGCCGGCAGCATCTATATTGTTAAACCAAAAATGCATGGCCCAAAAGAAGTCAGTTTTGTTTGTCAGTTGTTCGATGCAATTGAGAAAATG
>Ga0302130_1000012_pt1 | contig 150403 bp, 133 predicted proteins | sample CB9_surface_MG_FD_203117 | JGI IMG/M metagenome (GOLD analysis project Ga0302130, IMG submission 203117) | Marine microbial communities from Western Arctic Ocean, Canada - CB9_surface | ecosystem: Environmental > Aquatic > Marine > Oceanic | place: Canada: Western Arctic Ocean | collected... | reverse complement strand
CGGATTGACGAAATTGTCAAAAGAATCGCTCTAAGCCGATTCGATGTGCAGTTTAATTTGAATCACAATCAGCGAGCTATTCATAACTTATTGCCGGCTAAATCGGAGCAGGAAAAACAGCGCCGAGTTGGTTTGGTTTGTGGTCCAAGTTTTGTCGAAAACTCTGTCCGTGTGGACTTAGAAGGTGCAGGATTGCGACTTTCGGGTTGGGTCAGTCTGCCAACGTTTTCACGCAGTCAGGCAGATTTGCAGTATTTTTATGTTAATGGTCGGATCATTCGTGACAAGCTAGTTACCCACGCCATCAAGCAAGCTTATCGGGACGTATTATTTCACGGTCGTCATCCGGCTTACGTTTTGTATTTTGAATGTGATCCAGCGACTGTTGACGTCAATGTGCACCCGACCAAGCACGAGGTGCGCTTTCGCGAAGGTCGCCTGATTCACGATTTTCTGTTTAGTTCTTTGCATAAGGCCCTTGCCCAGGTTAAGCCGGCTGACCATTTTGATGGTTCTGCAATGGCTGGCAGCGCGGCGAATAGCCCTGGAAGCCCTTTTGATAACTATGGCGGTCCTGCTGGACAGTTTGTTGGCAACAACAGCAATTATGTAGGAGGTCAAACGGGGCTTGGTAACATCGAGCAGCAGAACCCTTTGGGTCTAACTGAGCCTCGAGTGCCGAGTTATTATAATTATGGTTCAGCGCCAAGCCCAGCGGCCATTCAAAATCAGCTGCAGTCCCTTGAGCAGCTCAGTGGTGAGAATGGTGAAGTTCCACCTCTGGGCTATGCTGTCGCTCAAATCCACGGTATCTATATTTTGGCCCAAAACAAAGAAGGCTTGATCACCGTTGATATGCATGCAGCGCACGAACGTATTACCTATGAGCGGATGAAGCTGGCTTGTCTAAACGAAGAGCTAGTTATGCAGCCCCTGTTAGTGCCCTTATCTATTGCGGTAAGCGCCTCAGAAGCCGATTGCGTTGAATCTAAACATCAAGACTTTAAGACGCTTGGAATTGTGCTAGAAAAAGTTGCTGAAGAATCTGTCGTGGTTCGGCAGATTCCATCGATCTTGCGAAATTCGAACGTTGAGCAAATGATAAGAGACGTTTTGTCTGACGTCTTGGAGTATGGCAGCAGTGATCGGATTCAGGCTCATCAAGATGAGCTGCTCTCCACCATGGCTTGCCATGGCAGTGTGCGGGCAAACCGTCAGCTCACTATTCCTGAAATGAATTCTCTTCTTCGCGATATGGAAGCTACCGAGCGCAGTGGTCAGTGTAATCATGGCCGACCGACTTGGGTATTCCAGAGCCTCGATGCGCTCGATAAGCTTTTTCTTCGCGGACAGTAAGCCAGCGTTAGATTTCGGAAATTATGACTCTTTACCCTAAACTGCCAAATGTTATTTGCCTGATGGGCCCGACTGCGTCAGGTAAAACCGCATTGGCGATTGAACTTGCTCAACAGCGTAATTTCCAATTGGTGAGCGTTGACTCAGCTCAGGTTTATCGGGATATGGATATCGGCACGGGCAAACCAGATGCTGAAACCTTAGTCAAAGCACCTCACCGACTGATAGACATTCGTGACCCAGCAGATGCATATTCAGCATCAAGATTCCGTATTGACGTCCTTAGCGAAATACAGGAAATTACCAGTCAGGGCGACGTGCCATTGCTGGTTGGTGGAACGATGCTTTACTTCAAGGCTTTGCGGGACGGTCTGGCTAAGATGCCTAATGCCGACCCTGAAACACGCAGGGCGATTGAAGCCAAGGCTGCGGCGCTAGGTTGGGAGTCTGTGCATGCAGAGCTCGCTGCAGTGGATCCGGTGGCAGCGCAACGAATTCATGCCAATGACCCTCAGAGATTGCAACGAGCCTTAGAGGTTTATAGGGTTTCTGGCAAGACACTGACGAAGCACCACGAGGAAGAGCGTAATAAGCTCAATAGTGACAATAGCTTGCCGGTTAATCTTCACTTCTTCGGGATCCAACCTTCTGATAGAGGCGTATTACATAACAAGATCAAGAACAGGTTCTTAGAAATGATTCGGCTTGGACTTGTTGAAGAGGTGCAGGCGCTAAGACGACGGAGCGATCTAGATTCTAGTCTTCCTGCCCTAAAGTCGGTAGGTTACAGGCAGGTCTGGCAGTATTTGGAAGGCCAGCTCAGTTTTGACGACATGGTGGACAAAAGCATAATTGCAACTCGCCAGCTAGCCAAGCGCCAGTTAACTTGGTTAAGAAGTTGGGAAGAACTGCATACTTTAGACGGTCCTTCTACAGAATCTGCGGATTACATCTTGAAATACGCGGACTCTATCTCAATATAAAGAACTAATGCGAAAAGCAAAGTCTAAGCAAACGTTCTTAAGTTTCTAACCGGCATAATGCTGCCAATTACTTAACTCATTTGATTGCAAGGAGAATAAAATGTCCAAAGGGCATACACTACAAGACCCTTTTCTAAACGTGCTTAGAAAGGAGCGAATTCCGGTTTCTATTTACTTGGTAAGCGGTATCAAGTTACAGGGGCAAATTGAATCGTTCGACCAATTCGTCATCCTGCTAAAAAATGCGGTAAGTCAAATGGTCTATAAGCACGCTATTTCGACAGTTGTGCCCGCTCGCATGGTAAAGATCCCGATGCAAAATGGTGGTGAATTACCGGAAGATGATGAAGCTGGTGAACTCGGTAACGCATAGCGATAACTTGAGAGGTCACTGATTGTTTTTTGATCGGCCAGAATCTGGCGAAGTATCAATCCTAGTGCATATTTTGATTAACTCGGAATCAGAGCGCCAGGACCCTGAGGAATTTGAAGAACTTGCGATTTCCGCGGGCGCTATGCCAGTAGCGTATCTAAAAGGAAGTCGTAAGCAACCTTCTCCTAATTATTTTATAGGGTCGGGCAAGCTTGAGGAATTAAGCGCGGCTGTTGAGTCACACAAAGCAGGTTTAGTTCTGTTTAATCATTCTTTGTCTCCGTCGCAAGAGCGCAATCTCGAAAAACACCTGAACTGTAGAGTACTAGATCGAACCGGTTTGATACTTGACATCTTCGCACAGCGGGCGCGTAGCCACGAAGGTAAACTCCAAGTCGAACTCGCCCAATTAGAGCATTTGAGTTCGCGATTAACGCGAGGCTGGACTCACCTTGATAGGCAAAAAGGTGGTATCGGTATGCGTGGAGCTGGAGAAAAACAACTTGAGCTGGATCAGCGAATGATTCGGGCGCGCATTAAAGGCATCAATAAAAGTTTAACCAAAGTTCGCGGACAGCGAGAGCAGGGTAGACGAGCTCGCAAACGCGCAGAAGTACCAACCGTCTCGCTGGTAGGATACACCAACGCGGGTAAATCGACTCTATTCAATCAGCTGACTAATGCCCACACGTTCGCAGCGGACAAGCTTTTCGCAACTTTAGACTCCACTTTACGCAAGATCAGCTTGCCAAATTTTGGCACTGCAATCATGGCAGATACCGTCGGATTCATAAGTCACTTGCCGCACGGATTAGTTGAGGCATTTCGAGCAACACTTGAAGAAACAGCAGAAGCCAATTTACTTTTGCATGTGATAGATGCCTCCAACGATGCCCATTTGGAGTTCGTTAACGAGGTAAATAAAGTACTAACTGAAATTAAGGCGGATTCGGTAACTCAGCTTGAAATCATGAACAAGATTGATTTGACAGAGGAATCTACGCCGCATATTCAGCGCGATGAAAGTGGAAAACCGGTCAGAGTTTGGGTGTCAGCTAAAACCGGTGTGGGAATGGATTTGTTGCTTGAGGCCGTCAGCGAATTATTGGGTGGCAAGATGGCTGAGGAAATTCTGTTAATTCAGCCGAATCAAGCTAAGTTGCGCAGCCAGCTCTATGAACAAGGGTACATTGAGGAAGAGCAGATCAATGAGGAGGGACTATATCAATTAAGGGTGCGCATGCCCGTTCAAGAGTTAGAGCGGTTCTTGAATAAAGGCGTCGTAGCACTACCAAACACCTGTCTCAAATCGTCGCAATTAGCCGGCGAAGGGACAGAAATTCTGAACGATGACATTCATACGGCAGCAAATTAGTAGAAATCGCTACCGTTCTACTCAAAACGCTGTGTAAATTCATAATAATTAGCTAAAATTGACGAACTGCGTCTAATACAAAGCTACGGAGAAGCCAATGGCTTGGAATGAACCTGGAAATAACGGAAATGAAAAAGACCCATGGGGTGGTGACGGTGGTCGCCGCGGCGGTGGTGACCAGGGACCCCCTGATATCGATGAGGTAATCCGAAAAATCACTAAAAAGTTCAACGGTTTGTTGGGCGGAAAGAGCGGTGGCAATGGATCCGGATCCGGGTCTGGTTCATCAGGGTCACCGATGGGAAGCGGTGGGCTCACCGGCGGGATGCTTGTTGGTCTGGTCTTAGTGGCGTCAGTGGTTTGGGGCTTCATGGGCTTTTATACTGTCGACCAAGCAGAGCAAGGCGTGGTTATGCGGTTTGGCAAAGTAATTGATCAGGTTGTGCAACCAGGGTTGCATTGGAATCCACCGTTAATAGACGAAGTCACTCTTGTTAATGTTCAAGAGTTGAATACTGAGACTTATAGCAGCCGTGCAACGCTAACTACCGATGAAAACATCATCGATATCGCAGTCACCGTTCAGTATCTAATTCAAGACCCGGTTAGGTTCGTTATCGAGGTTGCGAACCCCAAGCTTAGCTTGGACAATTCGGCCGAATCAGCGATTCGTCACGTAGTGGGTGGCAATTCCATGGAGCAGATTTTGACTACCGGTCGCGATCTCGTGGCTGTGGATGTAAAAGAACGTCTGCAAAACTATATGGATGCCTACGAAACTGGCATTTTTATCAGCCAAGTAAACGTTGAAAACACTCAGCCGCCTGATAATGTTAGACCAGCATTCGACGATGTTATTCGGGCGAGAGAGGATGAGCAACGGGCGCAAAACGAAGCCCAGCAGTACTCGAATCGAGTGATACCAAATGCGCGCGGTGAAGCCCAACGGCAGATTGAACAAGCCAACGCTTATAAAGAGCAGGTGATTGCTAGGGCTGAAGGTGATGCTTCTAGATTTGACCAATTGCTTACCGAATACGCGAAGGCGCCAGAAGTGACGCGTCAACGCATGTACATCGATTCTTTGCAGGACGTATTGACTGCCAGCAGCAAAATAATGGTCGATGTCGACGGCGGGAATAACATGTTGTACTTGCCTCTTGATAAAATGATGGGGCAGGGTTCCGTTAATGGCGGAAGCAGACCTAACTCAGCACAAGAGTGGCGCGATTTAGCAAATGAGCTAGCGCCGTACTTACCAGGCCCATCTTCAGGTTCGTCGGTGGACAGATCAAGACTCACTACAGGAAGGGGAGCACGACCATGAGAAATTTTATTCTTGCCGGTTTAGTATTTATTGTTGTCGTTCTTGCAAGTAATTCTCTTTTTGTTATTAAAGAGACCGAAAAAGCAGTTATGTTGCAGTTTGGTGAATTGGTTAGCGAAAGCATCGCCCCAGGTCTGCATGTGAAGCTGCCTTGGGTTCAAACTGTTAGAGTATTCGATGCGAGAATTCAAACTGAGGATTCTAACCCGGAGCGCTTTTTAACCTTGGAGCAGAAAGCATTGGAAGTTGACTCCTATGCAAAATGGCGCATCGTTGACGAAGGTCAATTTTATGTTTCCACTCGAGGTAGTGCTATTACTGCGGGTAACTTGCTGGCATCTCGAATTAACGACGGACTTCGCGACCAAATTGGGGCGAGAAACCTTCAAGAGGTCGTGGCAGGCGAGCGAGACCAGCTAATGTTAGATTTAACTACAGAGTTGAATATAACCACAGCAGCCGATATTGGGATTGAAGTCATCGATGTTCGCGTTAAGCGTATCGATCTTCCTGACGATGTTCGTTCTTCTGTTTATGAGCGTATGATCACAGAGAGAAATCGCGAGGCACAAGAAATCCGCTCTCGCGGCGATGAGTTGGCTATCGGTATTATTGCTGACGCTGATCGCCAAGCGACTATTTTCGAAGCAGAAGCTTACCGTGACGCTGAAAAAGCACGTGGTGAAGGTGATGCGCGGGCAACTTCAGTCTACGCTGAGGCCTATAGCAAAGACCCAGAATTTTTTGCTTTCACTCGGAGTATGAGTTCATATCGCGAAACATTTAGTTCTAAAAGCGATGTGTTCTTGTTGGACCCGGAAAGCGACTATTTTAAATATCTAAAAAATAGTACTAGCGCGCCGTAAAACAGTAAAATGCATACTGGGAAAATCGGAAGCAATATTTAGAGACTGATAGCTTAACCTCTGATTCAGCTTTTGATACAACAACCCGGGCTTTGGTAACTCGAAGCTCGGGTTTATTTTTTTAGCTGGCGGGGCTTTTTAAAGTTCTAGAGATAAACCTACAAGGCTTCCGAATGTGGGATGAGCTAGCTGTAGCATTTTGTTTGATGCTGGTTATTGAAGGGATTATCCCGTTTCTTGATCCTAAGAAATGGCGACGAATGCTATTGATGCTAGATCGAGTAGATGATTCGACCATACGCATGTTTGGCTTAGGGTCGATGTTACTTGGCACAACTTTGTTATTACTGATCAACTAAGCTTTAATTAAGAATAATAAATAGGACGGGCGCGGGAAAGTATGAATTCTGCAAAGAGATGGTTGTTGCCTGATGGGGTGGAAGAGATTCTGCCGGTAGAGGCGCACAAGCTTGAAACCTTGCGACGTGGCCTGCTGGACCTTTATGGGTCTTGGGGCTACGAGCTTGTAATACCTCCAATGATTGAATTTTTGGATTCTCTCTTGGTTGGCTCATCCCACGATCAAGATATCCACACCTTTAAAATCACAGATCAGCTTAGCGGCAGAATGATGGGTATTAGGGCTGATATTACTCCCCAAGTAGCGCGTATTGATGCTCATAGCATGGACCGACAAGGCCCAGTGCGGCTTTGCTATGCTGATAGTGTCTTGCACACAAAGCCTCGCGGCATCATGACATCAAGGGTTCCCATAAGAGTGGGTGCTGAGTTGTTCGGTCACGCTGGTGTGGACTGCGATATTGAGCTTATCGGTCTGATGCAGGATACGTTGCAGGCGGCAGGTATAAGTGAAATTTATATTGTTCTCGGCCATGTTGGAATATTTAGAACTCTTGTCCAAGAGGCGAAGCTTGGTTTTAGAATTGAGCGAGAGCTTTTTCAAGCGGTCCAGCGCAAAGCCTATGATGAAATTGACCAAATTCTGTCTACAAATGTTGACGATAAAAAAATGTGCGATATGCTGCGCCGGCTAACATGGCTCAGTGGAGATGAGTCTGTTCTTTCTGAGGCAAGAGAGTTGTTCGATACAGCGCCAGAAAGCGTTAAGCAAGAATTAGAGGAGCTTGTTGCTATATCCACAGGGGTTAAGCTCCGTAATCCAGGAATTCAACTCAATTACGATCTTTGTGAGCTGCGCGGCTACGAGTATCATACAGGCATCGTTTTTGCCGCCTACACCCCCGGTTATGGTAGAGCTGTAGCTAAAGGTGGGCGCTATGACGATATCGGCGAAGCCTTTGGTCGAGCAAGACCGGCATCCGGTTTCGATACAGATTTGAAGGTGCTAGCAAAGCTAACTAGTACTGACATTCGGCGCAAATCAGGCATACTGGCGCCTAACGGCTCTGATGAATCGTTACTGAAGAAAATCACCGAGTTGCGTGCCTCCGGTGAGATCGTAGTTGTGGACCTCGGTGCGCCCACACCAAGTAAAGATCACCACGAACTAGGCTGTGACAGGATGCTTTTCTTGAAAGGTAAGCAGTGGCATGTGCAGGCTTTGAAATCATAATTGTAATCCAAACTATTAATCCAACCTACTAACCTTTGAGAAAAAGAAATGGCTAAATCCGTTGTCGTGCTCGGAACCCAATGGGGTGATGAAGGTAAAGGCAAAATCGTTGATCTACTTACCGATCAAGTGTCGGTGGTCGCGAGATTTCAAGGTGGCCATAACGCAGGTCATACCCTAGTCATCGATGGCGAGAAAACGGTATTGCATTTGCTGCCTTCTGGCATTTTACGCGAGCATGTAAGCTGCATTATCGGTAATGGCGTTGTGATTAGCATGGAAGCCTTGCTGAAAGAGATTGGAGACCTTGAGCAGCGCAGTATTCCTGTGCGCGAACGACTAAGAATTAGTGGAGCATGCCCGTTAATCTTGCCGTCTCACATTGCTTTAGATCAGGCGCGAGAAAAGTCTAAAGGGATAAATAAGATCGGAACAACGGGCAGAGGCATTGGCCCGGCGTATGAGGATAAAGTGGCTAGACGCGGAATTCGTTTGGCAGAAACTTTGAATGAGTCAAGGTTTGGTACTCGTTTAGAAGAACTCCTTGAGTATCACAATTTCCTTCTAGAAAAATACTATAAAGTGAGCGCAGTTGACTTTAACGAAGTTTTCGATGCATCAATGGCCCTCGCGAAGCAGGTAGAGCCGATGATCGCTGATACTATCGATTTGCTTCACACTCACCGTAAAGAAGGCGATAGTATTTTATTTGAAGGAGCCCAAGGCTCGCTTTTGGATATTGACCACGGTACTTATCCATTCGTTACATCGTCTAATACCACCGCTGGAGGAACTGCAACAGGGAGTGGTTATGGGCCGCTCTATCTCGATTACGTTTTGGGTATCACCAAGGCATATACAACACGAGTTGGATCAGGTCCTTTCCCGACTGAATTATTTGACGACGTTGGCAAACATTTAGGGACAGTTGGCCAAGAAAAAGGCGCTACAACTGGCAGAGACCGACGCTGCGGTTGGTTTGATGCAAGTGCAGTCAAGATGGCTGTTCGTATCAACAGTGTTTCTGGTATTTGTCTAACCAAACTTGATGTATTGGATGGTTTAGAGAAAATAAAGGTTTGTACCGGTTACAAAGGCGTCGGCGAAAATACATCGAGTAGCTTGATGGATGTAAATATATTTGAAGACTTAGAGCCTATTTATGTTGAGCTGCCAGGTTGGCAGGATTCTACATTTGGTGCTAAAAATTTAAACGACTTGCCAGAAAATGCGCGGGCATATATTAGGTATTTGGAAGAAGTGGTAGAGGTTCCAGTTGACATAATTTCAACAGGGCCAGACCGTGAAGAAACTATCATTTTAAACCACCCGTTTAACGACTAGTCATCTTTCGCTACTAGGCCATAAACACGCCGCGCCTCTGGCCCCGCTAGCATCACCAAATTTGGGTGGTGCAATGCGGGTCTGTAAATCTTCAGTAAACACGTAGTCGGCCATGTCCTTTGGCACAGAGTCGTAAAGGCTTTTGATATTCGAAAGACCTCCACCCAGCACGATTAAGTCAGGGTCAATAACATTGACTATGCTAGCCAGGCACCTGGCTAATTGCTTGCTGTAAATTTCTAAAGACTCTGAGGCGGCAGGGTCTTTTGCAATAGCTAAATCGGCTATTCTGTTGGCTTCGACTTGCAATCCAGTTTTTTCAAAGTGGGTTTGTTTCAGCCCTCTGCCTGACAGGACAGTTTCAATGCAGTTACGTCTGCCGCAATAACATAGTCTATCTTCGCCAATTAATTCTCTTGCCGCGCTTGGTAGGGAGTTATGTCCCCATTCGCCAGCGATGCTGTTGGGCCCGGTTAGAAGTTGACTGTTGATAACAATCCCACCACCGGTGCCGGTGCCAATAATGACACCGAACATTGATTTGGAATCCTTGGCGGCTCCGTAATGAGCCTCAGACAAAGCAAAACAATTAGCATCATTTTCCAATCTGATTGCATAGCCAAGATTGTTTTCAATATCTATTTTAAGGGCTTCGCCATTAAGGCAAATTGAATTGCAGTTTTTCATTAATCCAGAGGGAAGAGCTAAGGCGCCAGGTGATCCAATACCTACCTTAAGTAGGTTGGGTGATTGTACTTGCAGCTGAGTGATTACATTGCAAACAGCCTTTAAAGTGTCATCGTAGCTTTCGCCTGGGGTAGAGACACGGATTTTCTCTACAATTTCACCTTCACTCGTGAGTACTATTCCCTCAATCTTTGTGCCGCCTAAATCAACTCCAATTCTCATTTTACGTCCTACTAACCCCGATTTCTGCCTATGTGTCAGTGTCACTTGCGCGTCTGAGCTATTTGGTCTTGCATACTACACTAAACTCTCTAGAATCGTCTGTCCGTTTAAAAAGATCAATTGCCAGACCCATGTTAAGTACAAGAAAAAAGACGATAACGTGACCCGAGCTAGAAACCAACAAATTTCGCTGGACGATACTTCTTATTATCACTGTATTTCGCGGTGTGTTCGAAGAGCGTATCTTTGTGGTGATGATCCTGTCACGGGTCGCAACTTTGATCACCGCAAACAATGGTTAGTCACCCGAATAAAACAATTATCTGCTCAATTTGCTGTTGATGTTTGCGCTTACGCGGTAATGAGTAATCACTATCATTTAGTTTTACATGTGGATCAATCAGCCGCGCAGTCTTGGACAGCCGAAGAAGTTATCAGTCGCTGGACTGGGTTGTTTCCAAGAAATGCCGCTCTCGTCGAAACATTAATAAAGAATAGATCATCTAGAGTTGTTGAAAAACAATTACGACTCCGAGTCGAGCTTTGGCGTCAACGGCTTACAGACATTAGCTGGTTTATGCGCTGCATAAACGAGACCGTTGCTCGTAATGCTAATCGAGAAGATGAATGCAGTGGCCGATTTTGGGAGGGCCGGTTTAAAAGCCAAGCATTATTAGATGAGAGAGCTTTAGTTACCTGTATGGCCTATGTCGATCTCAATCCAGTTCGTGCGGGTGTGACAGGCACATTAGAAACTAGTGATTTCACATCAGTTCAAGAGCGCCTAATTGAGCAGGCAAAAAAAGTACGGAAACGCAGTTACGGCCAGCATCGCCTTTTAGCAAATGAGTCAACCAAGCACTTGGTAGGCCACCAACTTGGGGTAAGGCAAGCGAAACTAATGGATTTGACTGGAATTAGAAAGCCATCCGATAAAGTGGTTCCGATTTCTGCAAAGAGTTACTTGAACCTTCTCGAGGTCACAGCGCAAGCGCTACTATTAGGGTATGCAAATCAAATAGAAGCGAAGCGTTTATTAGATGGTCACCGTAAGACCTTGATGGAATTCGGAGTGTCTTCGGATACATGGTTAACAAGTGTTAGAGATTTTCATAAGCATTATGCTATCGCCGCTGGTTCTGCCGAGTCGTTGCTGCAATACCATGCAAGCAGAATCAAAATAGGTGTGGATTTTAAGCATCCGCATAAATGGGTTCGCGGTATCACTTCTTCGAAATTGTTCTACGGGACTTAGCGACCTAAGTTTACCAGAGATATTCTGACCTTCATTACCTAGCATAGACGACTAGTTAGATTCTCGCGGCTAGGTAGAAAATATCCCCCTCAATCCCATAGCAACGGATTCGAAATGCAACTTATTCCATCCCTTAGGCTCATTCCCGCCCTCCGAAGTTGATTTCTAGTTTTTTATTTCAAATTTCTATGACTTAAATTTAAATTGGGTGTCCTTATAAATTTAATTGGATGTCCTTTTAAAAATTAATGCAGCTTTTTAACTGATTAATCTAAGTATCAGAAATTTAATAAGTAATTAGCATTTTAGGCGTCAAGTTTTCAGAAGTCGGGCCGGTGCCACACTAAGTGTTGAGACTCTTTTCACAAGATATTGATTGACTTGGATTGGGCTGCACTATATGTTGCGCAAGGTAGGACGATTTCTTGCTAAAGCACTCTCTTAAACGCCGTAGTCAAAGTGCGCCGCGCAGCACCGTGGACATTTAAGTAAATCATTTCGTCGGAGAACGATTGATGAGTAAGTTTGGACATATAGTTGCAGGAAACGCAGCTTCGGGATCAATTTCAGACCCAAGCGTCGACTCGAAAACTTTATCTTTAAAAAAGCAAGCTGAAGCTGAAATAAGAACCAAGCTTGACGACTTCGCTAAAGAGCTATTACAGGTAAGAAAGAACAGAGAAAAGCATTAAACTTTATTTGACCTGCCCCCATCGCCCCCATGTCGCTTTGTCGGCATAGGTAAGATTAGTCGCCGATTACTTCCTTCCCAGCTTCACACCCTTCTTCGCTCTAGTTTTTGTCTAACCGCTTCGTATCTTTCAATAACGCCAGCGCGTTGCGACATATTGTCACTGCCTCCCTCTGACGAATGAAATTGACTTGATTACCGGCTATTATCTATTCAATTAATTAAACAGTTTTTACCCAATCCATTTTAAGCTAGTTATCTATAGGGTTTTGATAATTAGAGGGAGCGCATAATGTTAGATTTGATAGAAGGATCCACAGCAAAACCTGCTGGTTTTGCAGCATTGGTTTTGTTGGCTACTGTTAGCTGCGGTTCAACCTCTTCTAGTTACACCCCCCTTATCTACGCCGAACCTGCATCCGGTGCCGAGCTCGTACGAGTTCCTAGAACGCTGCGGCTATTTTATACGGCATTACCGGACGTATCTAAAAGCAGTTTGACCTTAATGGGTCCGAGCGGAGAGCATAAGCTTCGAGGCATGCACTCCATGGGCGCCGATGATTTGATGATTGAAATATTGGATCCGGTGACGGCAGGTGAATATACGGTTCAGTGGACTGCGGTAGTCGGTGACGATCCTACCGCGTACCAGGGCATGTATACTTTTTCTGTTTCTGCTCCCTAGGCTTTGTGTTTCGCCACGCCCCCCTCAAATTTCTTGGTCGGTCTATCGCAAACAGAAATTGCATAGGCCGAGCTTTTCAAACTCGATTAGCTCGACGTGTGTTTGACTCGGCTATTTTGGTCTTGTTTCCCACACTCCGCGTTGACAAAATTGATGATCGCTTTGCCAATAATCAAAAAATGCATTTACGTGTGAGCTGGCTAGGTAATGTTGCTCGATGTGGATGGCGCTTTGTGCCTCCCGGGCAAAACTCAATATGGACAGCTGCGTGTAGCCTGCCATGGACAAATGGTAGTGGTAATAATTTTTCAGGAACACCGAAACTACAATACAGTATCTGCTTATATAGCGGTGATGCTAATTCTATACAAACAACCCTGCGTAATGTCCGGATCGACGGATGCCATGGCCTAGCAAACGTCTGGACGGCACTCAAATCAAGCTGTTGGCTGCCCTTTTAGCAAGACAGTAAGGCAAAAAGAATGAGCTAAGACAGTTGAGTCAAATTACAGCAGCAAGGCAAACTCTTTTCAGGCTGATTAACTCAATTGCGCTTTAAGCTCTTGGGCTAGCTCGTAACCTGAAAGATAGGCATCCTCAACTCGGTTGCCTCTGCACCAATCCCCAATCGCAGCAATTTGACTATGGCTATCTAAACAGTAGTCTCGGCCTAGTGCTTGTTCACATCTAGCGTAGCGCCATCGATGCAAGTCTTGATGGGCAGTCTCATTAGCAATTTCCGGCAACAACTCCCTAAGCGCGTTATTCATCATCGACTTAACCCATTCGAGGTCTGCATCAATGTGATCGCTTGCCCAATCATTGCGGCTGTGAATTAAAAGTGATGAACTATCATGGTTTGATAGCCAAGCCAAAACCGGGTGAGTTATCACGGCAGCTTGAAAGTTCAGAGAAACCGGCTTTTCAAACCCCAGCATCATTGCGAAACAGCCGCTGAACTTTCCTTCTCCAATTTTGTTTTTCTCAACCAAAGCGTTCGGAAGTAGGTCCACAGCTTGGGGCGCAGGTACCGCACTAACCACCCAATCATAAGGGCCGATTGATTGCATATTCTCGTCGATTAAAAACCAGCCGCTAGGCTTCATTTCAAGTCGCCTGATTTGAGTCTCTTGGCGAACATTAAGGTCGGCTGCTATGTGCTTCACTAACGAGTTCATCCCGTTCAAGCCACAGTAGTGAGGTTCAAACCACTCGCGCTTAAACGGGTTTTCACCTATCTCTAGATTCACAATTTTTGGTGTCCACTCCACAATTGCCTTGGCATCTAATGCATCATAAATTGCTGATCGAAAAGGCTCTGATCTGGCAGTAAAAAACTGAGCACCATGATCGAAACTAAACGGTCCGGCTCTCCTGAACGACATACGTCCACCGCTGCCTCGTGATTTCTCGAATAAAGTAATGTCGGCAAAATCGGCCAGATTTTTAGCGAGGCTCACGCCGGCAAGTCCTGCACCGATCACGGCAATTTTTGGTTGATTAGTCATGGTGCTGGTTTACTCGGTTTTTCAAAAATGAGAAATTTTATGATGAAAACTACAAACGTTTAATTAGATGCTGCAAGAGTATACGCGAAAGTATTAGCCATAGATTAGGGCCAGCCCTGACTATTTGGTGAAACAATCGCTGGCCTGAAGTAATTCGAAAGATAGTTCAGTAAGTGGCCGAACACTCTAAGGGACAGCTACTTCGAGCAGCCTAAAGTCCTCACTTCAGCGTTCTACCGGCTAATGCTATAAACAATAGGGGCGCTGACTGATTTATCAAAAGCAAACGATTGGCCTCCAATATTGATATCTATGATGGCAATGTGGGTGAGTTTAGGGTCAAGAGTGGGCGCTGCAAGTATATATATTTTCAGGCGGTCATGGTTGGTAAAATAAAGTAGGCCATCAGGACCTAGTGCCCCGCCAGATGCTTTACAAGGCTTCATTCTATCGATCAATGAGTCCGGGATCATCCGGCCTCCATGTCTGCGCCACTGTGAATCAAAGCAAACGATAGATGCGTATGAATGATCTTTGCGAGACTTCCAGCGTTATCGTAATGAGCAAACACATGAACCTCCATCTTGGCTTGCAAGAGTATCGTGAGACTGCAGCGGTCTTTCAAACAATTTTAATCGTCAAAAATATTTGAGCCGATGTCGTCTGCGACCGTTGAGATTTGCCGTCCAGCTCGATGCATCATTCGAGGGGTGCTATGAATCATTGCTTGCTATAGCCAATGGCGTGAATTGGCAGCTATGGGAGATCAGGTGGTTTGCAAAAGGCTTTCTTACGCCCGCTACCAGTTAGGGCAATGCTAGCCCGTCACTCAATATTGGGGAAATTATCTTCAGCTGACTGAGGATGAAGATGAACAACCTAACAGAAGTGACTATGATTGTCTTACCGGTTTGTACTTCACAACAGACGAGTTAAACAAGGCCTTGGGGCTTACTAAAAAAACGATTTTGCTATTCAACGAACAAAAAGACTGGGCCAACTTCATAGCCATGTATTCAATGTTGGGCGCGAGCGATCATGTTGATGAGAGCGTTAATGAGATAATAGGACAGCTTGAAAATTTGGTGAGTTAGCCACAAATATCAAGAACACCGTTAGTACCCATGAACGCAGACTATCCGCCACGTATTGCTGTTTAGCCCAGTATCCACTGGCTGCCGTTAATGACGGAATAGAGGGATGGGCACTGGTCAGCTTTACCGGAAGGAAGGATGGTCTAGTTGATGAGGACACTGTCGCGACTGTGTGTGCGGAGTGTGCAACAGTGTGCAACAGTGTTTAACAAAACCGTGAATGGTCAATGGCAAAGCGGCCTCTGTACACGGTGTCCAATACCTATTTTGATTTCAGTTAGAAGAGGAAGTCTGGGGCGGAAAATCGATTTACTGTATACAGCAAAACGCTTCTTTCTCGTGCTCAGCGAGAAGTCATGGAAAACATCTGGGATAAAGGCGACGTCGGTGTGTTGGAGGTAACAGAAATACTTAACCAAAATCGTCCGATAGCCCGCAATACCTTGCTGAAATTAATGGAGGGGTACATGAAAAAGACTGGCTAACTTGACGGCCAGAATGGCACAGCTATGTTTACTAAGCTGCGGTGCCGCGAGAAGAAAGCTTAGGACAGCGGGTAACGGAAATAGTAGATATGGTTTGCGCTGGTGTGTCGGCAAGTTTGATGATGGCGCTATTAAATTACTGGGATTTAAGTGATGAAGAAACTGTCCGCATATAGACAATGCTGGCTGTAGCCAAAGCAAAACAAGCTAAGCTAAGTAGGATTAGACCAGAGGCAAGTAGAAAGGTGCTTAGGATTAAGTAGGGAATTAGCGCTAGGTAGGCAATTAAGTAAGCAGTCAATCGGACTCTTCCAAGGCTTGAAGAATCCATTTTTCTTTAGACCTTAGCCTGCGTACTATTCATTAGGATGGCGCTGATTATCTCGCGCATCCTTGTTCAATTCTCAAAAGCGAAGCGATAGGCAGCTAAGGCCGCCGTCGAGTTTTTGAAATTCAGACATGTTTAGCGCTATGGTTTGATGCCCTTCCAGCTCGATAGCGGCCTGTGACTTCGGAAAGCCCCCAGCAACAATGACTTTGTTATTGACCCAGATAGCATTGGCGGCATAACTTTCGTCATCGGGTATTGATATTTGATCGAAAGATCTAAACTGTGCTTCTTGCAGAAACCCGCTGGCGATGATCAGGCTATTGTTCTCTAGATAGCTAAGGCCTGTTTTCAAATGTAAAATGCTGCCCATTGCCACGGTAGAGCCGGAGAGGCCGTGAGCTTCCAGAATGGCAATAAGTTGCTTTGCACCTTCAGGGTTGGTTCGCGCAGAAAGCCCAATGTAGTAATGATTAGCGACCATCATCACGTCGCCAGCATCTAAGGTGCCGGGGGCCTTGATTTCTTCAAGTTCAGAATAATGCTCAGCAAGTGCATCACGAATTGAATCTACTTCACCTTTTCGGGAAAGTGCCCCGGGATTAGTAAGAATGGCGCATTCGGGAGTGATCAATGCAGTATCTTCAACAAAAGTACTATCCGGATAGTCCTCTTCTTTATCTAGCACCGTGACCGACACCCCGCAGCTCTCTAAAGTCGCGATATAGCGCTCGTGCTGAACTATCGCCAAATCGTAGTTGGGGCTACCAAGCGTGGAGGTGGTAATGCCTGAGACCATGTTTTTGCATGGTGTTCGAACTATCGCATTTGAGAACATGTTAAATTCCTGGGTCGCATAGCGGGAAGGCTAGCTTTAGATCGAGTGATTGGTCTTGTTTGCTGTGGCATTATACGTGACAGAATTCTAAGGAAGCTATCTTGAATAGAGCAGAAGGTAAAACACTACTGAAGTTCCTCTTACCTTCAATGGTGGGGATAGGGTTATTTCTGGTCCCAATTACAATTGATGGCAAACAAACTATCGCGATTGGATTGTTATCAGACCTCCTAAGACAGCGGTCTGCGGCGTGGCTTCCCTACCTGTTGGCCATTATTTTTTTAGTATCCGGCATCGTATCCAGCTATGCCACCTTATTTCGTCCTTCTTGGATTATGGGCCGACCGCTCCTAAAACATTTGTTTTTTACAAGTTTTGTATGGCTGAGCCTGCGAGTGACTGGCGCTGTTATGTGTTCGCTGACAGTGTTCGGCGTTGGCCCAGAATGGATTATTGGTGAATCTACCGGCGCCATCGCCTATATAGAGATGGCCAGCATTATTTTTTGCATCATGCTGGTTGCTAATTTCTTGCTCCCTTTTTTGACTGACTACGGGTTTTTAGAATTTGTCGGTACGTTGCTAACCCGACCCTTCCAAATGTTGTTTAACCTTCCCGGGAGAGCTGGTCTTGATGCGCTGACATCATGGGTTGGCGATTCCAGTGTTGGGACCATATTGACCGTCCGCCAATATGAAGAGGGGTTTTACTCAGCGCGAGAGGCTGCGGTCGTAGTCACTAATTTTTCCGCCGTGTCCTTGCCGTTTTCCGTTGTTATCGGTCAGATGGCAAGAATTGACCACGTGTTTTTCCCTTTCTATTTCTCTGTTGTTTTCGCAAGTATTGTTGCCGCCTTTATTACCCCAAGGTTGCCTCCGCTTAGCAGGATTTCAACTAATTTTTTCGAGCGGGCCGACCGCAAGGCGGAGGCCAGCAATAAGCAGGATTTCATCATTCGGCAGGCTTGGAGTAGAGCGCTTGCAAGAGCAGAGCATGGCCCTAGCGCAAAGAGTATAGTAAGCGGGGGCTCGCGCACGATATTGGATATTTATATCACAGTGTTGCCGGCCGCTATGACCATAGAGTTTTTGGCGCTGGTGGTATACAGCTATTCAGATTTTTTCTATTGGCTGAGCTTGCCGATGTTGCCGATAGTTCAACTTCTTCAAATTCCAGAACCAGCTGCGGTTGTGTCAGGGACATTAGTTGGTTTTTTCGATCAGTTCATTCCTGCCATAATGTCAGGGACTCTAGAGAGTCCGGTTTCCCGATTTGTACTGGCTGGATTGTCCATTACTCAATTAATCTTTATCGCGGAAAATGGGACCTTGATATTAAGGTCCTCCATCCCGCTAAATATAGGCCAGCTGTTTATAATATTTCTAATGAGAACAATCATCACGCTGCCAATCTTAGTGCTGGCAGCGAACCTGATTTTGTAGGAAGAGCTTTAGTTTTGGAATTGAATGGGGTGGGAGCTGATACGCACTCGGGACTCCATATAGCTAATAGTTTCGCCGTCAATTTTTTTGAACCAGTGAGGCGTGCCCGGCTGCAGGACAAGAACATCCCCTGCCTTAACTTGCCGCTCTAGTCCGCCGTCAACACCGTTGATGGTTCTAACAATATCCTCCGTTGGCGATTCAGCCAAAGGCAAGATCAGACGCCCTCCGGTTACAAACGTGCCGCTACCCTCTAGCACACGATATATCTCCATGCTGTAAGGGTGAATAATTGCGTATTGCTTTACGCCGCTGCTGCGGCGGCGCACAGATATACCCGGAGCTACGGTCACCGACCAGCCGCCGGCAGAAGCCGATTCGGCAGCGGCCCGGTCTAGGGTTTCCAGTATTTGAGCTTCAGGCATATAGATAGCAGCTGGAGCTCCCTTGGTCTGAGCATAGGTTGCTGAAATATAGCCTGTTAAAATAATAGCTGGTAGTGTGACTAAGGCGAGAATCAGTTTTTTCATGAGCTTCTCCGAACGTTTTGAGAGCAACGCTATTTTTGATTTTGGCTTGTACTATAACCGGTGGGCTCGTATTGCGCTACGGCTAAAAAAGCTATAGCTTCTATGTGGCGATTTCTAAAAGTTATTCATTATGGGGTTCACCGTAGGCACAAGTGACGACTGCTCAGGACAGAAGTTTAAGATAACTACTTACGACAACGATAAGAGCAACCACCGCCGTGTTTGATTCATCAGTCTCAATACCCACCTGGTTTTTTTTCTTCCTTATCCTTGCTGCAGGTTACGCATTGGTGATGAGTGTATTTTTTCCAAGCGTGCGCTGGTTTTTTCGGCGGCGCTTAAATCGAGCGGTGAACAAGCTAAATACTACTTTACATATAGCGATTCGCCCACTGCAGAGCACCAAGAGGCAGGTGCTTATTGATCAGCTAATATTTGATCAAGACATTCTCAGTCTCATTGAATCTCAGACCATCGAAGAAAATATTCCCCGTGAGGTGTTGCAACAAAGAGTGCGTAGCTATGCTCGGGAAATAGTGCCCTCTTTTAATGCCTACGTGTATTATCAAGTTTTCTATTGGCTGGCCAAAAAAGTATCACGTTTTATCTATCGCGTAAGAGTGGCTGCGGCAAAACCCGGCGACCTTCAAAAAGTAGATCCTGATTCCACCGTAGTTTTTGTTATGAACCATCGTAGCAATATGGACTATATATTGATTAGTTATCTTGCCGCTGAGCGGGTGACATTGTCGTACGCGGTGGGAGAATGGGCAAAAGTATTTCCTTTGGAATCGCTTATTCGTGCAATGGGTGCTTTCTTTGTGCGGAGGGGTTCTCAAAATCCGCTCTACCGTAAGGTTTTAGAGCGCTATGTTTATATGGCGACACAAAATGGTGTTTGTCAGGCAGTATTTTTAGAGGGAGGCTTGAGTAGGGACGGGCTATTAGGTGAGCCCAAAATTGGTTTTCTGGACTACATCTTAAGAAACTACGATGCGAAATTGGATAGGGAAGTTGTGTTCGTTCCAATAGGGATTAACTATGACCATGTTCTTGAGGATCAGAACTTACTAACCTGGGACAAGAAAGAAAATCGGCTAACCACTGTGCAGCACCTAAAAAAGCTCTGGAATTTTTTGAGACTTAACCTATTCGCTGGTTCTCGAGTTAGGTGGACACGATATGGCTATGCCAGTGTCAATTTTGGTGTGCCGGTCTCTATGCGAAATTACTGTGAGCAACATGATCTGGATTTTAAGCATCTGGAGAAAGATCAGAGAATCCGTAAAGTGGTAGAGCTGGCTAACCACCTCATGGACGAAATTCGCTTTGTTATGCCGATTATTCCAGTCCCGACTTTGTGCGCTGTGTTGTTGAATGCCAAGGAAAAACCGATTAGCTCTTTAGAGATATTTGGCGACTGCGATAGGCTTATTGATTCGATGATCGCTAAAGGAGCGCCAATGAAGCCGGAAGAGAAGCCCCGTCATAGAACGCTATCTAATAGCTTAGAGATGCTCAGTCAGCGAGGCTTATTAACTGAAATAGATGATCACTACACCATTAATAAATCTAATCAACGGTTGGTTGAGTACTACGCGAATTCTATTGAGCATTGGTGGCGCGCTTCTTCCTGATCCGATAGCCGACAGCTACCACGACGATGGCAGTAAAAAGGGGTATCAGCTTTTTTAAGCTATCGGTGTTTTCACTCTCCAGAAAAAGAGCGACTGAAGCATCCCCAAGATAGGTGAAAATCAGGCAGGCCGGCACGGTAAATACAACACTCGCCCAAACATAATCAAAAAGCTTTACGTGGGTAATGCCTAAAAGGTAATTGACTGCAAAGGAAGGGAATACCGGAGTAAGTCGAACGATGGCTACTGATTTCCAGCCTGAGCTGCTAAAGCGGTGATTAAAAGTTTGCAGCATGGTGTGAGCTTTTCTGCGTACGAATGTATAAAAACCATATCGGGAGGTAAGGAATGCAAGAGTAGAGCCGATTCCGAAGCCAATAAGATTGAAGGAGAATGCCCACCAAAATCCAAAGAGTGTTCCGCTGGTTACAAAAAGCACCGTGTTGGGTATGCAAATTATGGTCCCTATACCCACCCAGGCAATAATCATTAGGGCCGAGACATAGGAAGGCATTGTACTTATGTTTTCATTAATAAAGGCTAACAGTGCATCCTGCTCTGAATAAGCTAGGGTGGCCGCGCCAAGAATTATGACTGCAAGACATATTCCTAAAACCAATCTCACTTTGAAGTGTCCTAGTAGTCTTTTTAAGTTAATCTTAAAATTAAGTAATTAAGTAATTAAGTAATTAAGTTGGCGAGGTAATGTCTTCGGTTAAGGTCGCCAAGTAATCTGTTCAAGCAAGTTTTCCAAACAAAGCGGCTGGGAGCCCCAAGGCCCACCAGTTAAGCTTTGCAGATGGAATAGGTTGCTAGATAAAGCTTTTTTCCAGATAAAAAATTTGATGAGTTAATGTCATCAGTCAGACCTCAAAATCAAGTCTGTCCATCCGAGATAATATACTACCAATCAGGTAGAGACGCTCCTGAAACTTCATGAAGCACAACGTTATCGCAGCCATTAAAATATACGAATCGTTTTAGTTCGACCAATAGTGTGGAATAGAATCGCTTTAGGTTTCGAAGCGGCTTTTTTATATGCAAGTGAAATATGTAAAATTAGCGACTCTTGCGGTAAGCTTTAACGTCTATTCGAGCAACTAGCTTGCTATTGTAAAGAATAGGCAAACAAAAATAGTAAAATTTCCGTTTAGCCTTTGGCACTCAGCATTCTATTTAGTAATCGTAACCAAAAATCTTAAGCAGGTGTTTCGTTGAATAACCATATTATCGAACGGTGCTAAAATTCTGAGCAGAGAGTTTGGCAATTTCTTATCAATTTTTTAAATGTATCAGGCCTTAGGTTAAGATTCGTAGTTGCCAGCATGCTGGTAAGATCTCCTCCAGAAATAAGAGAGCCCAAGGTTGCTATTAGATCAAAATATTTAGTGTTCCCTACAATAACTTGAGGAATAGATAGTTGACCAGTTGACCAGTTGACCAGTTGACAGGTGTAAAGTGTCTGTTGCACCAGCTCCAATGGGAAAAAAGCAAAAACTGATTGCTATTATTATTCTGTTCACGAGTTGTTTTTTAATTTATCTTTTTCAAGATCTTTGAATTTAGTCGATTATAAGTTACTTCAGCTACAGGATGTTAGCCTTGCAATTTCTCGATATAAAACATGGGCAGCTATCTAGTGCTGACTATTCCATAACCCTCACAGTCCTCTTCCTATGCTCGCCCTCTTCTATCCTAGTAGGGGGAGAGCCTCGGCTAAACCTGACGGCCCTGTCAACTCAGTATTCCACCTGCCATAATGATGTTGAAAGCTGCTAAGTCTGTCAATAAACATTAGGGTACCAAGCCATGCTAACAATAAAGCCAATCGATGCCCCTTGCGGGGCTTTCATTACCGGTGTTGATTTAGGCACTGGCCTTGCGTTGAAAGAAATAGCCGAAATCCGCAGAGCCTGGCTCCAACATCATGTTTTGGTGTTTCCTGAGCAGAAGTTGGACAACGCAGATATTGAGCGGTTTGTTCTGAGTTTTGGGCGCTTTGGTGAAGATCCTTTCTTTGATCCGATTAAAGGCCATAATCACATTGCTGCGATTCGGCGTGATGCCGATGAGAAAACCCCTTTGTTTGCAGATAATTGGCATACCGATTGGAGCTTTCAGGCAAAACCTCCTATCGGCACCTGTTTGTACGGCATTAAGATTCCTGCGAGCGGGGGCGATACTCTGTTCGCAAATCAACAGTTGGCATTTGCTGAGCTGCCAGCTGATTTCAAAGCTAGAATCGAGCATCTAACAGCAATCCATTCAGCCGCATCCGCCTATTCTCCAGATGGACTCTACAGCGACAAATTGGTAAGCAATGCCGGTCGTAGCATGGATATCGTCGTCTCTGAGGAGGCCAGAAAAACCCAAACTCATCCTCTAATTAGGCCACATACCGAAACAGGCAGGCCCGCGATTTATTCAACGGCTGGTTATATTCAAGGCTTTGTTGAGTTGGGCGCTGATGAAAGTAAGGCTTTGTTAGCTGAGCTTTATGAGTTTCAAAGCTCAGCTAAATTTGTTTACAGGCACAAGTGGGAGAAGAATATGCTGGTGCTCTGGGACAACCGAAGTGTGTTGCACAAAGCCACCGGCGGCTATGATGGCCATGACCGATTGCTTCACCGTGCGACGATATCTCAAGCTGACTAAGCCGTCATTGTGCTGCGAACCGCTGTCACAGACATACAGCCGCTCTGGGTGTATACTAAACCTTTATTAATTCACGTACCTAACTAACAACAATTAATGCCAAAATCCCAACCCCCAAAAGACCCTTTCGCTAAACGCGAATCAGATAACTACGCTAATCCTGTCGCGAGTCGCGAATTCATACTCGAGCAACTTGAGTTGATCGGCGAGCCAGTTGGACTTGAGCAGCTTGTCGTGCATTTGAAAATAACCGACGAAGATCAGATTGAAGGTCTGCGGCGACGCCTTATCGCCATGAGCCGAGATGGTCAAATCATTAGCAATCGGCGTGGGGTTTATGGACTTGCCTCCCTTATGGAATTGATCAAGGGTCGCATACAAGGGCATAAAGATGGGTTCGGTTTTTTTATCCCCGAGGGAGGAGGCGATGATTTCTTCTTAAGCCCTAGGGAAATGGACCGTCTTTTCGACGGTGATAAGGTCCTGGCGAGGCATATCGGTTTCGATGGCCGTGGCCGAAAGGAAGGCACGGTAGTAGAGATTTTGGTGCGTCGCTATTCTCAGATAGTAGGCCGCTTTTATCACGAGCAAGGCTTCGGTATCGTGGTGCCGGACAGTAAGCGTATTCCTCATGAGATTTTAATTCCTGAGTCGCAGATAGGGTCGGCTAAGGACGGCGAGTTTGTTGTGGCTGAGCTCACTGAGTATCCAGCTAAGCGTAAAAAAGCGGTTGGTAAAATCGTAGAGATTCTTGGTGATGTAACAACCCCGGGCCTAGAAATTGACATGGCGGTTCGCAGTCATGATATCCCTCATGAATGGCCAGAGTCGGTTAAAAAAGAAACCTCCCGATTCTCTGACGATGTCGGAGAATCCGAATTTAAGGATCGTTTTGATCTTCGCCAGACTCCATTCGTTACAATTGATGGTGAAGATGCAAAAGATTTTGATGATGCTGTTTTTGCAGAAAGCAAAAAATCTGGTGGCTGGACTTTGTTCGTTGCCATTGCTGATGTTTCAAATTACGTAAAAATAGGCAGTGCACTTGACGACGAGGCGATAAAAAGAGGTACTTCCGTTTATTTCCCCGGTCACGTCATTCCTATGTTGCCCGAGAAACTGTCCAACGGGCTTTGCTCGCTCAAGCCAAAAGTAGATCGTCTTACCCTTGTGTGTGAAATGCAATTTGCAGGCACTGGTGAAATGGAAGGTTATGATTTTTATGAGGCCGTCATCCATTCTCATGGACGTCTCACATACACTGAAGTTGCCGATATGCTGCAGCCTGCAGAAGGCGAGCTTAGAATAAGTGTTCAAGAAAAGCTATTGAAGCGTTATGACTCGCTAATACCCCATCTTAAAGATTTGTATTCCCTCTACCGAGCTTTGCGTAGCGTACGTGACAAAAGCGGTGCTATGGATTTTGAGTCGACCGAGACCCGCATCGTATTTGGTGAAAATAAAAAAATTAGGGAAATAGTGCCGGTTGAGCGCAACGAGGCTCATAGGCTAATTGAAGAGTGTATGTTGCGAGCCAATGTGGCGGCGGCTCGGCTTTTGGAAGAAAAAGAATTGCCGGCTCTTTATCGTATCCACGAAGGTCCAAATCCGGACAAGCTTAAGAACCTCCGAGATTTTCTTAAAGAAATAGACATGTTTTTAGGCGGTGGCGAGAAGCCTGAGCCTATGGATTATCAAAAAGTGTTGGCTCAAATGGCTGGCCGTGCGGATAAGCATCTGCTGCAAACCATGTTAATTCGTTCCATGATGCAGGCGGTTTATCAGCCAGAAAATGTCGGCCACTTTGGTCTGGGTTATGAGGCTTATACTCATTTCACCTCGCCAATTCGGCGCTATCCTGACTTGCTAGTGCACAGAGCTATTCGCTACTTAGTGCGAAATAAAAAGGGCAAACATCTTAAGCGGCATAAAGCTGCTAAGGGCATAGATAAAAAGTCTATATACCCGTACGAGATGAAAAACATGATTAGTTTTGGTGAGAACTGCTCTACTGCGGAGCGTCGCGCTGATGCTGCTAGCTACAGTGTCATTGATTGGCTCAAGTGCGAGTACATGCAGGATCACGTTGGAGAAGAGTTCACCGGCACTGTTGCTTCGGTCACCAGCTTCGGGCTTTTTGTAGAATTGAATGATATCTATATAGAAGGATTGGTACATATCACTGAGCTGACTAATGATTATTACCATTTTGATCCGGTCCGTCACTGCCTTGAGGGTGAGCGAACTCGTAAGGTTTATCGTCTCGGTGATACCGTCGATGTTCGGGTGGTGCGGGTTAATCTTGACGAAAAGAAAATTGACTTACAAATGCAGGATTCACGGGCCGCTGTGCCAGGTACGAAAAAATCTGGCATAAGAGATGCGCGGCGCACCGGCAAGATTGGCAAAGGCAAGGACTTACCAAAGGATAGCGACTCGGCTAAAGGTGCTGCTTCTCGCAGATCTAAAAGTGGTAAAAAAGCGGTTGGTGCTGGTGATGGACGGGCACCTTTGAGAAAGGCAGGTTCGTTGCAATCTAAACCAAATGCTCGCTCTAAGTCAAAACCAGATCGCGCTGCGCAGCCCAGCAAAGCAAACTCAGGAAGTGGAGCCACGACCACTCCTCAAAAAACCGCTTCAAAAAAGACCGCGGCAAAGAAAAGGGATGTCAGTAAAAAGGCTAACCCAAGAGCTGGAGATAGATCTAAAGGCAAAAAATCAGCAGCCGCATCAACAGCTACCCCCGAGGTTACAAAAGCTAAAAAGCGATCAAATCGTTCTGGTGCTGCTAAGAAAAGAGTTAAGGCTAAAGCCAAGTTAACAGACCAGTAATAGAGTTAAATGGCCCGGCAACCAAATTAAACGAAGCATCGAAATAAGCAGGGCATGATTTAAATGAAAGAGTGGGCAATAGGAATTCATGCAGTATCTGAACTGCTTCGACAGCGTCCTCAGGAGATTGTTGCTTTAGTTCTCCAGTCAGGTTCGGCCAACAAGCGGCTCGATGAAATTAAATCTTTGGCCGCTGCTGCTGGTGTGCAGCTTACGGAATCTGATAAGTCCCGTTTTGAAAAGCAATTTAAAGGTGTTCATCAAGGTGTGGCAGCTCAGCTGCAGAGTAAAAATACGACCTTAGATGAAAAGCAGTTATTAGCATTGCTTGATAGGATAGAAGGCGACAAGCTATTATTGGTGCTTGATGGAGTCACTGACCCTCACAATTTAGGCGCCTGTCTGCGCACTGCCGATGCGGCAGGAGTTCATGCGGTGGTGGTTCCTAAAGACAGATCGGCTCCGCTTAATGAAATTGCTAGAAAAGTCGCCTCTGGCGCCGCTGAAACGGTACCTTATGCCGTGGTGACAAATCTAGCGCGTTTCCTAGAATCCTTAAAAGAGCGAGGTATCTGGTTAGTGGGGACATCTGATAAAAGTGAGACTACTATTTATCAGCAAGACTTAACCGGCAATCTAGCCCTAGTGATGGGCTCTGAGGGAAGCGGGTTGCGCAGGCTAACCCGAGATTGCTGTGATCATGAGATATCCATTCCCATGGCCGGTGAGCTTAGTAGTCTCAATGTATCTGTAGCCACTGGTATTTCATTGTTTGAGGCCGTCCGTCAGCGCCGCTAGGAGCTATACCTTGTGGACTGAGCCAGCCTCTTGTCCGTTCTGCAAAAGGTTAAGATGAGTTAGCTTTTACTAAGTGGGCGGCAACTGGTCTTGAAAGGCTGCCTTTTTTAACAAAGGCAGGTGTTTCAAATCACCCTCGATTGCTACGGTACGGGTGATTTAGGGACCTTTTTGAGATATTTCAAGCAAAATCCAGAAGCAAACCATTCCAATTAATGTTTGGAATGGTTTGCTTCTGGATTTTGGTTTCTGTAGAATTCCCGCTCTTTTGTTGGCGAGACTCGTCTCGCCCTACATAACTCCTTGTCTTATCACACGCGCCTTGCGTGATGGAAGGCATAATCCAAGAGGAGTCTCTATGAGACACTATGAAGTGGTATTCCTGGTGCATCCCGACCAGTCCGAGCAGGTCCCAGGGATGATCGAGCGTTATACCCAAGTCATGAACGAAGGCGGTGGCCAAATCCACCGTATGGAAGACTGGGGCAGACGCCAGCTTGCTTATCCTATTAATAAGATTCACAAAGCGCACTACGTACTCATGAACATTGAGTGTGGCAGCGAAGCTCTGGATGAATTAACTACTTTATTCCGCTATAACGATGCTGTGCTTCGTAATTTGGTCATCAAGACTAAAGGACTTGTCGAAGAAGAGTCTCTGATTTCAAAAGGCGAACGTGAAGGCAAAGAGCGTAAGGCTCGTGCTGAAGCAAAGCGTAAGATTGAAGACGATGCAGCAGCTGCATCAGCAAAAGCCGCCGCTGCAAAAGCTGCCGTCGCCGCTGAAGCTGAGCCTGCTGCTGAAGAAATCGTTGCAGAAGAAGCTGCGGTTGCAGAAGAAGCTGCGGTTGCAGAAGAAACTCCGGTCGCAGAAGAAGCTCCTGCCGCTGCAGAAGAAGCTCCAGCCGCTGCAGAAGAGGCTCCTGCAGCTGACTCTGAAGAATCCAAAGACTAGTTCACGTATCGAACTTATTTGAAATAGGACATTATTATGGCTCGTTATTTTCGTCGTCGTAAATTCTGCAAATTCACCGCAGAAGGCACCGTACAAATAGATTACAAAGATTTAGAAACCCTGAAAGCTTACGTTTCAGAAACCGGCAAGATTGTTCCTAGCCGTATTACTGGTACCAAGGCTCGCTACCAGCGCCAGCTGGCGACTGCGGTAAAGCGCGCTCGCTACTTGGCTTTGATTCCGTACACGGATAGTCACCAGGTATAAAGTATCTAATGCGCGGCCTTGCTGAATTTGTAATGACAGGGCGCAAGCAAGCCATTGTGGTAGTGCTGATACTGGGGCTCATCCCTATGTTGAACTTGCTAAGCCCAGTTATTGTGGGCTTAGTGGCACTGCGAAAAGGTTTGCAAGAAGCCGGTATGGTTTTGGTCTGGGCAGTGCTGCCATTGGCAGCTTGGGCTGTAGCCGGGGACGTAATTCCGCTGATCATGCTGTTTGGTATTACTGGTTTAGCGTGGTTTCTTAGAGAAACAGAGTCTTGGGAACTCACGCTGTTAGCATCGATGTTAGTTGGAGTCTCCATTGAACTCTACATGCGAGCTCAGCCAGAGTTACTGAACGTGGTGTACGCACAGTTTGAGGCTTATCTTTCTGCTCAGGATTTGCAGATGGTGAGCATAGAGCAGTTTAGAGCAACTATACCGAGCTTTTTTGGCGCGGTGTACATGTTCTTGGCAGTACTGCTAATAATGCTGGCTCGCTGGATGCAAGCAGCGTTGTATAATCCAGGGGGTTTCCAAACGGAATTCCATGGCTTGCGAATAGAAAAGAAAGTCGCGGTAGCCTTACTGGCTGCCATGTTTATTGCGACGTTTGTTGAGTTTATTCCAGAAAGTTGGGTGTTTTACATGATGATGCCTCTAATTTTTTCTGGTGTGGCATTGGTTCACGGTTTGGTCGGTAAACGTAAAGCGTCAAGCATGTGGTTGGTCGCTTTTTACGGCCTAATGCCCTGGATGTCACAGCTAATAGTAATGTTGGCACTGATAGATAGCTGGTATGATTTTAGGTCTCGTAGCCGAAATTCTGCCTAACGAATTGAAAATGAGGAAAGAAAAATGAACGTTATCTTGCTGGAAAAGATTGGCAAGCTCGGTGAAATCGGCGATACCACTTCAGTCAAAGCCGGCTATGCGCGTAATTTCCTGTTCCCACAGGGCAAAGCAATGCCAGCGACTAAAACAAATCTCGTACATTTCGAAGAGCGTAAAACTGAATTACTTGCAGCCCACAACCAAAAAACGGGCGAAATGCAAAAGCGTGCTGATAAAGTGAAAGGCCTTGAACTTCGTATCGAAGTTAATGCCAGTGACGAAGGCAGTTTATTTGGTTCTGTTGGAACTAAAGATATTGCTGACGCGATCAACGAAAAGGTTGGCAGCGATTTGAACAAAAGTGAAGTCATGCTTCCTCACGGCGTTATCCGCGCGTTGGGCGAGTATGAGGTTGCTATCGACTTCGGATACGATGTTGGTGAAACTGTTAAACTGGTCGTCGCCGGCTTGCAGTCAGATGCAGACATTAGCGATGACGGCAGCGTGATTGAAGAAATCGAAGCTGCTGAAGCAGTTGATGCAGAAGAGCCAAGCAAAGCCGAGTAAGCGCTTAGTTTTTGCCTAGGAATTATCCTAGTCGAATCTGGTTAATTGTCTCCATGAGTTTTAAAGAGCGCCATGCTGTAAGCCAGATGGCGCTTTTTTTATGCTTTGATTTTGAGATTTTGTCTCTTATTTTCCCCTCTTTTACGGTAATCTCTAAGCATGCCCACTGAAGCCACCAACAACAGCCAGACAAGCAAGCTTTCAGCACTGAAAGTGCCTCCTCACTCGGTAGAGGCGGAGCAAGCTGTGCTTGGTGGTCTGATGCTAGATAACACTCAATGGGACAACATCTCAGATGCGTTGCAGCCAGAAGATTTCTATCGCGGAGAACATCAGCTTATTTTTCAGGTGATGACCCAGCAGAGTGAGGCTAATAGCCCTATTGATGTGGTGACCTTGGTTGAATCTCTCAACAGCTTAAATGAGTTAGAAAGCGCTGGCGGGCTGGATTATTTGAGCGAATTAGCCGGCAATGCGCGTGGTACTGCTAATATTGTCGCCTATGCCGACATTATCCGCGAGCGAGCAATTCTGCGAAGACTTATTAGTGTGGCCAATGGTATTGCCGATGTGGGGTACAACACTGGTGGCAAAAAATCTGCTGAAATTTTAGATGAGGCAGAGCAGCAAGTATTTAACATAGCAGATGAAAGACCTAAGGACGCCGGCCCTGTTTACGTCAACCCTTTGCTTTCCAAGGCAGTGGATCGAATTGATGAACTGGCTGGACTTGACGGCAGTCTTACCGGCTTATCTACTGGTTACACGGATCTTGATGAAATGACCTCGGGCTGGCAGAAATCAGACCTAATTATTGTTGCTGGACGACCTTCCATGGGTAAAACCGCTTTTGCCATGAACCTGGTTGAAAACGCGATTATGAAAACTGAAATGCCAGTGTTGGTATTCAGCTTAGAAATGCCTGCCCAAAGCTTGATATTCAGAATGCTGTCATCGATTGGCAGAATCAATCAAACCAAAATTCGCACAGGACAACTAACCGAAGAGGATTGGCCTGGTTTTAATAATGCGGTTGCCAAGCTTAAAGATAAGCCGCTGTTTATAGACGATAGCTCAGGCCTCAGTCCGATGGAAATGCGGTCACGGGCTCGTCGAATCGTTCGAGAGCATGGGTCGCTGGGTATGGTGGTTATAGACTACTTGCAGCTGATGCAAATTAAAGGTTATGGCGATAACCGAGTGGGGGAAATTTCCGAGATTTCCCGTTCATTGAAGATGCTCGCAAGAGAATTTGAGTGTCCAGTCATCGCCTTATCGCAGCTGAATCGCGGATTGGAGCAGCGCCCTAATAAGCGTCCGATTATGTCTGACCTTCGTGAATCTGGAGCCATTGAGCAGGACGCCGACATCATTTCTTTCATTTACCGAGATGAAGTATATAACGAAGATTCTCCGGATAAAGGCGTCGCCGAAGTCATTATTGGTAAACAGCGTAATGGCCCAATTGGTACTGTGCGTTTAGCCTTCCAAGGGCAATTCACTCGCTTCGAAAATTATATTCAGCCTCGTTATGATGATAGCTATACTCACGAATAGTAATAGCTGTTGAAACCCGGACCACGCTCATGACAGCACCAACCCCCAGAACTTGGGCAACCATAGATCTGAACGCCCTTAACTATAATTTCGCCCGAGTTCGTGAACTCTGCCCCAATGCCAATATTACGCCGGTTATTAAATCCAACGGCTACGGCCACGGTGTGGCGAAGATCGCAAAATCCCTCGCTGCAAGTAATACTCAATTTGATAGTTTTATTGTGGCAACCTTGCAAGAGGCCTTGGAAGTCGCCGGGCTGGGACTAGGCAAGTCAATTGTGCTGTTGGCCGGCTTTATAGATGAGAGCGAACTGCGACTGTGCTTGGACAAAAAAATTCAACCAGTGATTCACTCAGCCTACCAGGCCGAAATTGCAACGGCGCTTTTAGTATCAGAATATCAGCGGTCTCCAAAAAAGTTTTGGGTTGAATTTAACAGTGGTATGAACAGGCTTGGTCAACGCCAAGAGGAGAGTATTGCTACCTATAAAAGACTTGCTGAACTGGCCAATACAGATCTAGTTTTTATGTCTCATCTGGCATTTGCCGATGATATGCAGCTACCAGCTTCTCACGATTTTACTCAGCAACAGATTTCACGATTTGCTGAGGCTAAGAATATTCTGCACAGAGACTTTGTTAAGTTAGAAACAAGTTTAGCTGCATCCGCTGGAATTTTGAGTTTGTTAGAAACTCACCATGACACAGTCCGGCCGGGAGTTATGCTTTACGGCAGCTCACCATTGGCCCGTGAAAACGGTTTGGATGTAGGCTTGCGGCCAGTGATGACTTTGAGCTCTCGGCTTATAGCGATCAATGAAGTTAAAGCAGGGGAGACGTTGGGTTATGGTGCAAGCTATACATGTGGGACAGACATGCGAATTGGAGTGGTGTCGGTTGGATACGGCGACGGCTACCCAAGATCGGCCAGCAGTGAAACCCCTGTAGTCGTTAAAACCGCAACTGGTGATTTTAAAAGCCATGTTGCAGGTCGAGTGTCTATGGACATGATCACCATAGATTTAGGTGGCAGCGATGCCAAAATTAATGACGAGGTTGTTCTATGGGGTAAGGGCCTTTGCGCCGATGAAGTGGCAAAATCAATGAACACCATTGCTTATGAGCTGTTTTGTAAAATCACAGATCGCGTAAATTATCACTATCTCGACTAAGCTGTATTTTTGATGCTGGGAGCAGCAGCAGATCAGTGCAATTAGCTCCTAAGTTAATTATCAACACCTTCACCGACAAACAACACACAGATAAAAAGGTCTCAGATGGCAAAGGCAAAAGTAGCATTCGTCTGCACGGATTGTGGAACTGAGCATAATCAGTGGCAGGGCCAATGTGTGTCGTGTAAAGAGTGGAACACCCTCTCTCAAATCAATCTTGGCAGCAGCAGTTCACCGGCAACAAAGGCGGATTTTCGTAAGCAGGGCTATGCCGGCACAAAAAGTAATGTCCAGAACCTTTCTGATATTGACCTAGAAAGTTTGCCTAGGTTCAGCAGCACGATTGGTGAGCTCGATCGAGTGTTGGGCGGTGGCTTGGTGCCAGGGTCGGCAGTTTTGATTGGTGGAAATCCTGGTGCTGGTAAAAGTACCTTGTTGCTGCAAGTAATGTGCATGTTGGCGGCTAGCGGCCAAGAGGCGCTTTATGTCACCGGCGAAGAATCGCTGCAGCAGGTTGGTATGCGTGCCAAGCGACTGAACTTACCGGAGCAAAACCTGAAGATGTTGGCAGAAACCAATGTCGAGCAAATATGTAATGCAGCGCAAGAACATAAACCTGCCTTGTTGGTTGTGGATTCGATTCAAGTGATGCATAGCAGTGATGTCGCCTCCGCCCCAGGCAGTGTTTCGCAAGTGCGGGAGTGTGCTGCTTATTTGATTCAATATGCGAAACAAACCAATACTGTTCTTTTCCTTGTAGGGCACGTTACCAAGGACGGAAATTTGGCTGGTCCTAAAGTCTTAGAACACATGATCGACTGTTTCATTATGTTAGAAGGGGGTAGTGACAGTAAGTACCGAATCCTGCGAGGTCAAAAAAATAGATTTGGTGCAGTTAACGAGCTCGGCGTTTTCGCAATGACGGAGCGCGGGTTGATGGAGGTTAAAAATCCATCAGCGATATTCTTAGCCCGAACTGAAGAAGATACGCCTGGCTCTATAGTCGTTGTGCTTTGGGAAGGGACCCGGCCTTTGCTAGTAGAAATTCAAGCCCTTGTCGATGGGTCTCAGCTAGGAAACCCTCGCCGAGTAGCTGTGGGTTTGGATCAAAATCGATTAGCAATGCTGCTAGCGGTTTTGCATCGCCATGGAGGTCTGTATATGGCTGACCAAGATGTGTTTGTTAATGTTGTGGGCGGCGTCAAAGTTACCGAAACCAGCGCTGATTTGGCGTTACTTTTAGCTATTGTTTCTAGTTTCAAAGATCAGTCTTTGCCAAAAGACTTAGTCGTGTTTGGGGAAGTGGGATTGGCTGGAGAAATCAGGCCCGTCCCCGGTGGTCAGGAGAGATTGCAAGAAGCCGCTAAGCACGGTTTTACCCGTGCCATCGTACCGAAAGCAAATATGCCTAAAGCAAAAATACCGGGGCTTACGATAATTCCTGTCTCTAAAATTGATCAAGCTCTAGAGGCCATTTGAATCACAAAGAGAGGCAATTTGAATTATTAAAAAGCGCCTCTAAGCATCGCTATCCGCTTCATAAGTCGTCAACGCATTATTCTTAAGGGGCCTATTCTGGTGCGCGATCGAAATCGGCTCTAATGGTTTTAGCTGACCAATAATAATGTGCAGCACACCATATGTTAACCAATACGGTTATAGACATCGCATACCTTAAGGCGTCATTCCCATACTCCGGTGTCAGCCAATCACTGAACATTCCAGTCATCCATGGCCCTAACCCTAAACCAATGAGGTTGAGCATAAACAATAGCACAGCTGAGCCCATGGCCCGCATCCTGATGCCCACCAAGAAGTGAGTGGATGCTAAACAAGGGGCGAGGTACCAACCACCGCAAAATACTGGGAAAACGTAGAAGAAGACGGCGCTATAGCCCGTTGGCATGACTAAGAAGGTGATCAAGGCTAAGGGTATCGCCAGAACTGTAGAGATAAACGGTATCCACACATACCAAGTTTTGTCCCCGGTTTTATTACTCATCCGGTCCGACATCCAACCACCAAAGAACGTGCCAGCGAGGCCGCCAATACCTGCGATCAAGCCATAATATAAGCCGATGTCTAGAATGGGCATGCCATGGACTCGGCCAAGGAAAAGAGGCATAAAATTCCCCATCCCGTAGGTGACGAAAGCGTGCAGGGCACAGGCGAAAGAGAGATGTCGAAAAGATTTCCGATCCCACAAGTATCCCATCACTTTGAGGAAGCCGGGAGGAGCTGCGTCGTTGCGCTTCTCGGCGAGCCCCCTTGGTGGCTCTTTGATAACAAATCTAACAATTAGCGCGAGAAAAATGCCTGGCAGTCCGACGACGACAAAAGCAACGCGCCAGTCAAAATACTGAACCAAATAGGCGCCACCGACTGTGCCGACTAAAATGCCGCCGTATACTCCAAAAGAATAAATCGAGAGGGCAGTCGCTCGCTGATTAGCGGGAAAGATATCAGAGACGATCGAGTGTGCAGGAGGACTTCCGCCTGCTTCGCCGATGCCCACACCAAAGCGCGCAATGAACAACTGGGTGAAATTATTAGCTAAGCCACACGCAGCGGTCATGACGCTCCATATGGTGATTGAGATTGCGATGATGTTTCGGCGGTTGCCGATGTCAGCCAAACGTGCAATGGGAATGCCAAGGCTGGTGTAGATAAGAGCGAAGGCCAAGCCTGAGAGCATGCCGAATTGGCCGTCAGAAATCTTCAGGTCTTCAATAATGTAGCTGGCTAGTATATTGATGACCTGACGGTCGACGAAATTAGAGATATAAACGGTGGTAAGAATGCCAAGGACCAAATACCGGTAACCTGGTCGCTGATACGCTTTGGCAGCGTCGCTTAAAGGTTCTTGCGGTGTTGATCCAACATCAGGCTCAGCCTGAATGTCAGTTGCATCCTGTGTTTTGGATTCGGTCATGCGATGTCTCCAGCCCTGTTCTATTTTTCTGATGGACTAGCGGCTGATGAAAACATTTATTCAGCGGACAGTCTATGAATTAAAATCGCGCTGAGTTTTGCCCGCTCGACTAACGAACTTATCCGAGCTTCTTCCCGGTCCGAGTGGGCGCCAGTTCCAGAAACTCCGAGTGAATCAAGCGTTGGCAAGCCAGCGGCTTGAGTAAGAGAGCCATCAGTTCCTCCGCCAGAATTTGTGACCCCAAGTTCTTGGCCGAGCAGCCGCCCGATGGCGATGGTTTTCTCTAGTAAGTAGTCTGACTCGGGAGTAGGTATTTTCGGTGGCCGATGTAGGTTTGTCCAACTAGTCGTGCTGATCTCGCCGGAGTCGACTGGATAGCTGAGCACTGAATTGAAAATAGCTTCAAATTGAGTCACGGCATCGATTCCTTGCTGTGGGGCAGGGTATCGTAGATCAATAAACGCCTCCGCACAGGGGGCAATTGTATTTCTTGCCTCGCCTCCACTAACGACTCCAACATTCACCGTAACCCCTGACTTATAGTCAGTCATTTGCTCAATTTCAACTATTTTATATGCCAACTCTTTGATTGCAGAACGCCCTAGTTGATGTGCGCCACCAGCGTGAGAGGCTTTTCCGGTTACAACAAAGCGCGCTTGACCCAAACCTTTCCTTTGGCGCACCATGTTATTTGAGCCAGATGACTCATACACTAAACCGTAGTCGTGTAATGGAGCCTGTTCTTCTAGGTACTTTCTTGAAGAAAGAGATCCAATTTCCTCATCGCTATTCATAAATACCGATATGGCCATGTCATCAAGTTCGCCTGCTTTTTGCAGTGCTTTAAGTGCGTAAAGCATCACTACTAGCCCGCCTTGCATATCCGCGACCCCCGGTCCGTACATAACATCGCCGGACCGACTGAAAGCTTGGAATGGGCTGTTAGGGGGAAATACCGTATCCATATGGCCCATGAGAAGGACTTTTTTGCCTTTCCCATCTTTATTGGCAAGGATATGATCAGCTACATCAATTGCATAATTGCTGCCGGGACAGCTAGGCATCTCGATAACTTCGCCGGGGAAAGTGGTTAGATCAAATCCAAGTGTTTCAAGTTCGGCACTTAACAGCCGCCCAATTTCATCAACCCCTTGCTTGTTCAGACTTCCAGAATTTACATTAGTAAGCTGCTTAAGCATCGCGACCATATTGTCTTCTTCTGTGTCTAGCCAGCTCACTAAACTCTGCTCTTGGGTAGTCAAACTAGCCTCGATTAATTCTGCAGCTTGAGATTGGGCTGCTGCTAGATTGGCTATTAAAACTGCTGTGACGAGGAAGCTATTTGATCTGACGGCAAGAAAAAGTGCACTACAGCTGAATTTTTTCATGGGGGTTTGCAGGTTCCATTTTCGATTCAAATTGATTCAATAGTCTATCATGAGATTCGACCTACATAATTCGAAACTTGGCGACCCGGAATATAAATGGCCATTGATATTGTCACAATCAGGTCTCATACTTCCTCGCCTATGGAACACTCATCAGAAATAATTTTATCCGTCAAAAATCTCAGTAAAACTTATGCTGGTGGTTTTCAAGCCTTAAAGAATATCGACCTCGATATCTTTAAAGGTGAAATACTTGCATTGCTGGGGCCTAATGGCGCCGGCAAAACCACTCTCATCTCGACCGTTTGCGGTATTGTCCGTGCTAGTACTGGCACAGTGACCGTGGCAGGTTTCGACACTGTTAAAGATTTCCGCAAAACCAGATCAATAATTGGCTTAGTCCCTCAAGAACTCACCACAGACTCCTTTGAAACCGTGTTCAACACCGTTGCTTTTAGTCGAGGCTTGTTTGGCAAGGCACCAAATTCAGGCCACATTGAGAAGGTGCTAAGGTCTCTGTCGCTATGGGACAAAAAAGACAACATGATTATGACGCTTTCCGGTGGCATGAAGCGACGCGTGTTAATAGCAAAAGCGTTATCACATGAGCCAACAGTGTTGTTTCTTGATGAACCAACTGCGGGCGTAGATGTTGAACTTCGTAAGGATATGTGGCAAATCGTCGCTGAGCTAAAGCAAGCTGGGGTGACAATCATATTAACTACTCACTACATTGAAGAAGCAGAGGAAATTGCTGATCGTGTTGGTGTTATTAACAACGGTGAATTGATACTTATCGAAGAGAAAGCGAGCCTAATGAGCAAACTTGGCAAAAAACAGTTGCTGCTCGATTTGCGAGAGCCGTTGTCTGAACTGCCAGCATCTCTGATCGGAGAAGATCTCGAGCTGAGCGGCGATGGCCATCAACTTATCTACACCTTTAATGCGCAGAGCGAGCACAGCGGCATCACGTCTCTGCTAAACAGCGTTAAAGAAGCCGGCATCGGCATTCGTGACCTCAATACAATTCAGAGTTCCCTTGAAGATATTTTTGTGTCCTTAGTACACGAGTCTTCTTAACACCTTCTTCAAACTAACAGGTTATTTTTATGCAGGGTTTTAATCTTTATGGCGTGTTGGCAATCTACAAGTTTGAAATGGCTAGGATGAAGCGAACTTTGGTACAAAGTATTGTGGCGCCGGTGATCACTACATCACTTTATTTTATCGTGTTTGGAGCTGCCATTGGCTCGCGCATCGATGAAGTGGATGGAGTGAATTATGGGGCCTTTATTGTGCCCGGTTTAATTATGTTGAATTTGTTGACCACCAGTGTTTCAAATGGTTCTTTTGGAATCTATTTTCCGAAATTTGTTGGTACTGTTTATGAAATGCTGTCGGCGCCAATTTCGACTTTTGAAGTAGTGCTTGGTTACGTTGGAGCGGCTGCGTCCAAATCGATATTACTGGCATTTATTATTCTGATCACCGCTTCGTTTTTCATCGAACTTGAAATTGCCCACCCCTTTGTCATGTTGCTGTTTATTTTTCTAACAGCAATATCTTTCAGTTTGATGGGTTTCATTATTGGTATTTGGGCAGATAATTTTGAAAAGTTGTCTGTTGTGCCAACGTTGGTAATCACACCTTTAGTTTTTTTGGGTGGCAGTTTTTATTCTACTGATATGCTGCCGCCTGTTTGGCAAACAGTAACGCTTTTGAACCCGGTTCTGTATTTGGTTAGTGGTCTGCGCTGGAGTTTTTATGAGATTTCAGAGGTGAGCGTGACAGTGAGCTTGATCAGCATCTCTGTCTTTACATTGCTTTGCTTTGCGGTTGTGTATTTGATTTTTAAGACAGGTTATAAGCTTAGAGCTTAGAGCTTAGAGCTTAGAGCTTAGAGTTTAAAGCACTTAAGTGACCTTTCGTCCACCTCGAAACTCCATAGCCTGAGAATTGCCTCGGCTGTCATAGTACATGCCTTGGCCGTCACGCTCGCCCCGCAGCCAAGGTCCGACGTAGCGGTCGCCATTGGCAAAGAAGTAAGTACCATTTCCGTTAATTTCATCGTCTCTAAAGCTGCCTTCAAAGCGATTTCCGTTGGCGTAAAAGAACTTACCTTGGCCATTCATTTTGTTGTTTTGCCACTGGCCTTCGTAGCGGTCGCCATTAGTCCAATATTTTTCCCCCAGGCCGTATTGCTCACCATCACGCCATTGGCCTGTGTACCGATTGCCGTTAGCCCACTCATACGTGCCCATGCCCGCGCGGAGGCTGCTTTGGAACATCCCATCGTAGCTGTTGCCATTGGTCCAGGTAAACTTACCTCTACCGCTGTGCTCACCATTTTTCCACTGGCCTACATAGCGATCGCCATTGATGAAGCTATAAGTGCCCTGGCCATTGAATTGATCACTAATCCAAGTGCCTTCATAAGTATCTCCGGTTAAGAAGTAATAGGTTCCTCGGCCAGTTTTTCGGTCATTTTCATAGGTACCCATATATCGCTCGCCATTTGCGCGATAGAGAGTGCCGGGACCATTACGTTTCCCATCTCTGAAGGTGCCTTCGTAGCGGTCGCCGTTTGAAAAATAGTATGTGCCACGGCCATTTTTAGCATCATTACTGAACTGGCCCTCATAGCGGTCGCCGTTGGCAAGGTTAAGCGTTCCCCGCCCCTGAAAGAAATTATTTTGACATTGCCCTTCATAGCGATCGCCATCGCCCCATCGATACACGCCGGTGCCACTGTCACAAAACCCGCGAAACCACCCGTTGTCTGCAGCATAAGAGGGCGCGGTAAGGGCTAAGGCAAGTGTTCCCAGCAGAGTGAATAGCGGGAGTCGGTATCGATCCATCATGGTGCTTCCTATGGAGTAATGACTATTCTTGAGTTAATGATAACTACTCTTGCGCTTGAGTTCAGGTACTAGCTCTCAATACTATGGAAATTTAAGGGTAAAGGTAAGCTGAATGTATGGTTTGGATTCGCAGCCCCCATCTGAGCAGGCATCGTCCTCGCGTTGAGGTCGACACTCTGATTTGGGTTAAGGTCGGCCATCTGCCTGCCGAGTAGTCTTTCGATTTAGGCTGAAATCTTGCTATTCTCTCCAGAAGACAATAATAATTTAGTAGCTTTGCGAAAAGCTCAACCTTGGAGGCTTTTTATGCGCATTCATGCAACTATTTTAAAATTCTTAGCTCGGCTTTACCTGATGGCAGCTGTTCTCGGGGTTAGTTCGCTTGTCCTCGCCCAGTCATCAGACGAAACCGACGCGGCGATTAGCGGGGCTATGCAGGCCATGGATAATTTTATGCTGGGTTTTAATGCCAGAGATCCTAAGGCTTGGGCTGAATCACTAAACTACCCCCATGTTAGATTCGCCAGTGGCACTGTTACGGTATGGGAGTCGGCTGAGGAGTTTGCTAAAACTCAGGCATTTGTCTCATTGCCAGCATCGGGCTGGGATCATTCTCATTGGCTTACTCGGGACGTTACTTTGGCGGCTCCTGGTAAGGTTCATATCGCCACTGTATTTCAGCGTTTCAATAGCGACAACGAGGTGATCGGGACCTACGAATCACTCTATATTATCACTAAGCTAAACGGCCATTGGGGTACTCAGGCGCGGTCTAGTTTAGCGCCATAGTCAGATTTTATAACTTCTCAACCAATAAAAAATAAAAGGGGACCAAATGAAGACTCTATATAAGTCACATCAATACCTGCGATGCTCTCTCGGTGTGGTTCTGGCTTTTGCTGTTTCAGCAACCTCCATGGCTCAAGATTTAGGGCTGCCGATGACTGCACCTGAACAGGTTGGTATGTCTACAGAGCGGCTTGAAAGAATTCGCCCGGCTATGCAGAAATACATCGACGACAAATTGGTGCCGGGTGTCATAACTATGATTGCCCGCAAAGGCAAGATTGTGCATTTTGAGACCCAAGGGTATATGGATGTCGGTAGCGGTAAGGCTATGCAGCCAGACGCTATTTTTCGAATTGCGTCGATGACCAAACCAATAACTTCGGTGGCCCTAATGATGCTCTGGGAAGAGGGCGCTTTTCAGCTCCGAGATCCAGTAAGTAGATTTATTCCAAGTTTTGAAAACCAGGTCGTTTCGAGTACCAGCGATTCTAGCGGTCGCACCGGAGAGCTTGTTCCTATTAAGCGGCCGGTTACGATTCGAGATATGCTCACGCATACGGCAGGCCTTTCAAATAGTTACCGTGGCAACACTCAATTTTATGGTGAGAATATTCGGGTTAACCCAGACGATAGTTTGGAATCCTATATCGATAGACTCGCCGGTTTGCCCCTCAACTATCAGCCAGGGGAGGAATGGCAGTATTCTGCAGCAACAAATGTCATTGGCCGTTTGGTAGAAGTGATATCAGGGCAGACTTTAGAGGAGTATATGGTAGAGCGTATTTTCGAGCCCTTGGGTATGACCGACACTCACTTCTTTATGGACGATGATAAAGGCGGCCGCTTAATGTCCCAATACAGCCCAGGGCCTGATGCCAACCAGATTGTAATGGCTGACCCAGGATCAAACGAAAGCAGATGGATCAGCAACCAAAATAAGACGGTATATACTGGCGCCGGTGGATTGGTGTCAACGCCTCACGACTATATGCGCTTTCAACAGGCGATGCTAAACGGCGGAGAACTCGATGGTGCCAGATTGCTTTCACCTAATACCATTGATCTTATGATGGAAAATCACACCGCAGATTTACCCCTATGGCTGCCGGGCCCTGGCATGGGGTTTGGTCTTGGCTGGGCAGTTGTCGAAGACCGTGGTGAGGCGGCGACGCCGCTAACTGAAGGCTCTGCGTATTGGGGCGGTGCCTATTGCACGCTGGCGTGGATAGATCGTGAGGAGGAATTAGTGGGCATTCTTATGACCCAGGTTCGTCCTTACAACCACATGAATATTCGCCAAGATTTTCAAGTCCTTGCTCATCAAGCAATTATTGACCAAAACTAAGGCTATTAAGGCTGTTGCTGATAATCGTGCCGTCTAGATTTAGCTTATCGAAACCAGAATTCGATTTCAGCAGTATCGGAACTAAACTCGGCAGCATGGTTACAGTTGGCAGGCACATGATACCACTGGCCCGCGCTAATGCGCTGTGTCCTGCCGTTCATGGTTAATAACAGCTCACCTTTAGTGATGATGCCGACGTTTTCTGTGTCGTGTGAGTGTGACTCAATGACTGTTCCAGCAGGATAGCTGGCAAAGAGCACGTCACAGTTTTTGGTTTCTAAGCAGGTGGCCGCAAAGCGTCCTTTAAACTCTGGCAAATTGCGAATTAGCTCTGGGTAGTAGTTATCAAGGGTCATGGCAGTGTTCTCACAAATTTATGATTTTTGAGCCGGGCTTGAGTACGCCCAAAAAGAGTTCTAACGAAAACTCAAATAGTAGGTCAAAACCAAAGAGTTGGCTATGTAACCGCAGCTCAGTACCGAGGGCTCGGTAAATTATTGCCCCGATCCATGAATGAGATGCTCGATGCACTTGGTCTTTAGATGTTCGGGTTATATACTCGACCACATTATTTAGCCTGTACCATCCGTAACTAACAGAAAAACAAAGGATTTTGTTGGAAGTTTAAAAGCTAGACTGAATTTCCAGCACTTCCATAGGTTTCAAACGCCAATATAGGTGCTGAGCCTTACTGAGGAGCAAAAACGATGAATATGCTTGCGATATTGAACCTAGTGATCTTTACGGCACTGCTGAGCTTTCTATTCCAAATGTCCAAGCGGGGCATGAGTCTGTCTCGGCGAACTTTGCTAAGCTTGGTGGTTGGTTCTGTTTTTGGGTTTTACCTGCAGATGGTTTTTGGCAGTTCTGAGGTTGTTCCGCAAACATTGGAATGGACCAACATGGTGGCCGATTCCTACGTTAATTTGCTTCGTATGATTATTATGCCTTTGGTTCTCATTACGATGTTAGCGGCTGTAATGAAGGTGGATGAGATTAAATCCCTTGGCAAGATAGGAGGCACTGTTGTTGGTGTTCTTATCTTTACCACAATGATTTCAGCTTTAGTCGGCATCATGATGGCAACACTCTTCGGTCTTAACGCTGGCGAATTGGCCAGTGGTGCAAGAGAAATGGCAAGAGCAGAAGTGCTTGAATCAAGAGTTAGTGGCGTCGCCAACATAAGCTTCCCTGAGCTGATATCCAGTTTCGTGCCACGCAACATTTTCGCCGACCTTTCCGGTAGTCGCAGTATTTCAATTATTGCGGTGGTTGTGTTTGGTTTGCTTCTCGGTATCGCTTCGCTCCTAGTGGCTGAAGAAAATAAAGAACACGGAGAGCGGATTCGCGGTTTCGTTGACACAACTCAGGCTGTTGTCATGCGCCTTGTTAAGCTGGTGATCAGCTTAACCCCATATGGTGTCCTCGCTCTTATGGCTCGGGTTATTGCTACCTCCGATGGTGATGCCATCGTAACCCTGATTGGTTTCGTTATTGCGTCCTATATCGCTATCGTTATTATGTTTGTGGTTCATGGCCTTATGATTGCGATGTTGGGTGCGAATGTTAGAACCTATTTTCAGAAAGTGTGGCCGGTGTTAACGTTTGCCTTTGTCACTCGTAGTTCGGCGGCGGCTATTCCATTAACTATCCGAACTCAGATAGAAGATTTGAATATTCCGGCGCCTATTGCAAACATCGCAGCTTCGTTCGGCGCAACTATCGGTCAAAATGGCTGTGCTGGAATTTACCCGGCGATGCTCGCGACAATGGTGGCTCCTACTATGGGTGTTGAAATTGATATTTCGTTTGTTGCGTCTTTATTAGTCATAATTGCCGCGGGTTCTTTTGGCATTGCCGGTGTTGGTGGTGGTGCAACCAATGCTGCGTTAGTTGTGCTTCCCGCAATGGGGTTTCCAGTTATGGTAGCTGCGCTTCTTATTTCGATTGAGCCATTAATCGACATGGCGAGAACGGCCTTAAATGTGAATGGCTCGATGACCGCTGGCATGGTGACAACCCGTTTCTTAAGGGCTGATGCTTCCGCTGAGTCGAATGAAGCCTCAGGCGAGGCTGTTTCAGAAAGTTAATCCTTAGCAGAAACTGCTGATGATAAATCAAAAAGCCGAATTCACTTGATCTAGTGAAATCGGCTTTTTTTTTCCTCTCGAAAGCACAGCCCCTTTGAAATGAAAAAAGCTGGGTACAGAGAGCGATAGAAAGACAGTGAGAAGGGGTGAAATACTTCGAATCAGTCGATGATGTGATTTTAATAGGCTTAGTGTACAGTCTAGAAATCTTGATTGGCATAAATGAGACTGCAAAAAAACGAATAACAAAAACAGCGATAGTAAAAAGGATAATAATGACCGAACTCAATGAGACAGATAAGCCTGTAGATACGATAGAAGATAAGCCCGTAGAAAATCCTTATGCATCAAAAAAAGCCAGAAACTATGCGCTGGGTTTACTTACTGTTGTATATAGTTTCAATTTTATCGACAGACAATTACTGTCTATATTGCAAGAGTCAATAAAAGTCGACCTGTCACTTTCTGATAGTCAGCTGGGGCTTTTAACTGGTTTTGCTTTTGCTCTTTTTTATGTAACGGCCGGCCTTCCGATTGCCCGCTTAGCAGATCGATCAAATCGCAGAAACATCGTCGCGGTGTCCATCGGATTGTGGAGCTTTATGACAGCTCTCAGCGGTCTAGTGCAAAATTACGGGCAGCTGCTTGCAGCTCGTGTTGGTGTCGGGGTTGGCGAAGCAGGCGGCAGTCCACCGTCTCATTCAATCGTATCAGATATATTTCCACCAGAATCTCGTGCAAGTGCACTGGCGTTTTATTCTACCGGCGTCAATATTGGTATTTTGTTTGGTTTCTTATTTGGCGGATGGCTTAACGAATATTTTGGTTGGCGAGTTGCGTTTATGGTGGTCGGCCTTCCGGGTTTACTGATTGCTATACTGGTTCGATTCACGCTAAAAGAACCGATTCGTGGTTTGCTCGAGAAGAAAAAAGTATCCGATGTTCAGGTTCCCTTCTCGGAAGTTGTTTCACTGTTGTGGAGCCGACATTCCTTTCGTCATTTGGCTTTAGGTGCAGGCCTTAATGCGTTTGCCGCTTATGCTTCAATAAACTGGCTCGCTTCATTCTTTATTCGCAGCCATGGCATGAGTACTGGTGAGCTTGGAACTTGGCTATCGTTGTCTACTGGGTTATTGGGAGCCATAGGGGTTTTCGCCGGTGGTGTTATTGCTGATAGGCTCGCGCCTCGAGACAAGCGGTGGTACGTCTGGTTGCCTGCTTTAGTTGGTTTTTTTAGTGTGCCATTTGCCGTAGCTATGCTTTTAGTTCCTGGCCAATACACAGCTCTAATTTTATCTATGGTGCCTGGTCTGCTTTTCAATGTTTACCTTGGAACTTCCATTGCTACGGCCCATGGTTTAGTGGGTTCAAGAATGAGAGCGACCGCCTCGGCTATCCTGTTTCTAATTTTAAACATTATTGGTTTAGGCTTAGGTCCCTGGTCAGTTGGAATGTTGAGCGACTATCTCTCTCCTAGTTTAGGCGTGGATTCACTTCGCTACGCTATGGTCTATCTAATTCCGACCGTACTATTTTGGTCTTCAGTTCACTTCTATCTTGCTTCGCGCACGTTGCGAGCAGATTTAGCCGCAGCGCCGGATTAACAGTCGATGTTTAAGGATGCCTGAGAATGTATAGTTACAAAAAAGCCATTGTTAAATTTTTTTCAGGGATCCTCATTGGTTTTACTTTTGCGGCCGCATGCCAAGCCGGTGATCTGGAGTGGCGCCCTCTGTTCAATGGTTCAGATCTAACAAACTGGCAGCAGGTGGGAGCGGGCGCTTTCAGCATTGAGGATGGCTTATTAAAATCATCTGGTGGTATGGGGTTGCTCTGGTATACACCAGAGACGTTTGCTAACACAGAGATTCGAGTTGTTTTTAGAAATCCAGGCGGTAAAAATTCTGGCGTCTTTATTCGAATTCCTGAGCAGCCTACTGAGCCATGGATGCCTGTTAATCGTGGTTTTGAAGTGCAAATCGATAACAATGCTGACGAGTTTCATACTACTGGGGTGCTGTATTCGTTAACCCGTGCAAACGCGCAACCGTCCATGTCTGATGAGTGGAATACAATGCTAATCCGCTTAACTGGTGACAGAACGCAAGTGGAATTGAACGGCATCGTGGTAACTGATTTTTCCGAAGGCGATGAAGTTCCGGAAAAGAAAGAATGGTACGAGCCAGATAGAGGGCCGCGCCCTAGTGCAGGTTACATTGGCGTACAGAATCACGGGGAGGAAGATGTTGTGTACTTTCGTGAAATAAGTGTGCGATCACTGAAAGACTGAACGGTGTATCGCTTGGCCCGTCTGCTGTTTGCATGAATATTAGATCGCTTGCAGCGCTTTGTTCTAGCTTGGCATTGTTGTAGGTCTCTGTTATCTATTTCAAGACGTAACTTTAGTTTTTAAGCATGTCCAATATTTGGCGCTTAAATTCATCTGCAGACAGGGCTTGGTTTTTGGTGAGCGCACGAGATTTGACGGTTACCCCGGCAGCTATGCCTTCATTGTCTTGGATTAGCTTGTTGGGGGCTTTAATAACAAGAGGGATCGCCGAGACAGACTGAATCTGTGTGACAGGATTATCATTAACAGTGTGTACTGTGCGCCTGCCCCCTTCGGTTTTAATTAAAAAATGGCCTTGGGACCAGCCCATTAGAGGGTTGAGCATATCTGCGCTTGTTGACTCTACAAAGTAGATTCCGGACTCCCGAAGCTTCGGTAAGGTCGAACCGCTGACCTCGACTATTTTGCCGTTAAGCTCTCCACCTGTAAATTTCAATTCAATACTGTCTCCGTTAAAATCGCCTTTGACGAGATCAATAATCCTAAACGTAATGTAGGTGTTAATTATGCCTGAGCTACTATCCAATTGAGCTTGGCTTTGGATGACTTCTCCTTCGAACACCATTTCGGCTTTTGCCGCGACGTCGTCAATGTCCATGCCGATTAGCGTAGTTGCTAATAGCGGAATTGAAAAAAGAGCGCAGCTTAGCAAAACCACAATTTGGCCGAGCCTAGTTGGAGCACTGTGACTAGAAAGCATGTTGGATTCCTTTATTCATGGCCTGATTATAGATCAGGCATTATTTGTTAGACAGGTAGGACTTACAGATTATTCCGGAATTTTTCGATAGTTTTAGACGGGCCTCGCAATACTGGCAACCGATTTTAAGCCTTTACTCGTGTGGTACTAAACGGAACGCAATGGTGCCGGTCCGATGGCAAATGAAAGCTAATTGGCTTTGCTCTCTTTATAGTCGCCTTTAACACCTAGTAACCATGTAAGGCCAGTAGTATCCTTAAGATATGCTGGGTCCCCGTAAAACAAATAAAATGCAATCTAGTCTGCTTTCAAACATTCTTTCAGGAAGCCTAATCGCATTGGTGAATATCTCTGTGGCTGTGTCCGTGGCTGCTCTGTTATTCGCACAGATTGATTCCCGCCTCTTGGTGCCAGGAATCTCTATCTTGTTAATTGGCACGTTAGTTACCGGTCTGGGTGGTTCGCTTTTTAGTGACTACAAGGCAGTCATTTGCTCGCCTCGAAATGGCTTGGTGCCAGTATTTGCGGTAATGGTTGGTAGCATCTATACCAGCTTCGGTTCCCAATATTCCGTTGCAGCTGAAGCTACTATAATTGCGGCGATCATGGTGACAACAATGATCGCAGGTCTTTTCCTACTGGTGCTGGGCCAGCTCAAGCTGGGCAACCTAGTGCGTTATATTCCCTATCCTGTCACTGGCGGGTTCTTCGCCGGAATTGGTTATATTTTTGTACAAGGCGGGCTAACTGTTGCCGCTGGTGTGGAGCCGAGTTTTGCATCGCTAGCAGATGCCCAGTTTATTCACCTGGTGGTTCCGGCAGTGTTGCTTGCCTTGTGTTTAATTATGGGGAAGATGTTTAAGGACAGCAGTCTCTCTGTGCCTGGTATTTTATTACTTTCAAGCCTCATTTTTTATGGCGTATTGTTTTTAGCGGGTATATCCCAAGAACAGGCTATCGGTAGTGGTTTACTGCCAAAGATAGAAGAGACCGGGCCGCTTTTCCCTGTATTTCATTGGGACTACTTTTCGCAGATAGATTGGATTGTAATATCTGATCAGATCGGTGGAATTGTTGTTGTGTCATTACTCTGCTCGATGATGTTACTACTTGATGTGTCGGGTATTGAGGTGACTGCTCGAAAAGACCTGAATCCGGATTACGAATTGAAGGTGATGGGATATACCAATGTCGTGAACGGTTTAGTCGGAGGTTTTCCGGGAGTTCACGACGTGTCTGACACCGCCTTGGTAGATAAAATTGGGGGGAAAGACCGACTAACCGGTTTTGTCTACGTGGCCTTAGTTGCTGCTGCGATCTTTGCTGGCGCTGATTTTATGGAAATCGTACCAACCTTTATATTGGGAGGCTTGCTGATTTATGTTGGTTTAGAGTTTTTGATTGATTGGGTATGGAAAGCTCGAAATGAGCTGCCATTCTTAGATTATGTAGTTGTCTTGATTATTTTGGTGGTTATTATCTTTTCAGATATTCTGCAGGGAGTCACCTTCGGTGTCTTCATCACTATGATTCTGTTCGTGATCAACTATTCACAGCTGAGTGTTATCAAGATAGAAACCAATGCTAGCGATCACGCTAGTAATGTCGATCGCGATCTTGAAACCCGTGAGCGTCTTAACAAAGAAGGCAATCGAGTTCTTATCTTAATACTTCAAGGGTTTATCTTTTTCGGCACGGCGGACAAGCTAGTCAGTGCAATTCGCAGCCGAATTGTGGATAAAGAAGGAAGTCGTTTCGACTACCTGGTATTGGATTTCCACCATGTCAGCCAGCTTGATACTTCAGCAATTGTAACCTTTAGTAAGTTGGCACAGTTAAGTGAGCGAGTCGGTTTTCATATCATTATTAGTAGCGCTGATGATAATTCTATCAAACAGCTGGTTAAGCATCGCTTTTTTACCTTTGCTGATCTTACCTGGGAAAGGCACTATAAAGAGCAGCTGGATATCGCGGTAGACTGGTGTGAAAGACGAATTCTGAATGATCTTGCACTTAACGCTGAGGACCGCCATTTAAGTTTATCTGACATTATTTACCGTATAGCCTACGATGAATCTGATGTATATCGATTGGCTGAGTTTTTTAAAGTTGAGAATAGAAAAGCAGGTGAATATCTATTTCAAGAAGGTGACGATAGTCAGAGCCTCTACTTTGTAGGTTCTGGTACTGTAGTTGTTGTTATAAAAATCCCGCGGCAACAAGAAAAAATATTGAGAAAATACAAGGCTGGTGCAATCTTGGGTGAAATGGCTTTTTACACGGGTGAAAACAGAACAGCTAGTGTTCGAATAGAAGATGATTCTGAGCTATTTCGTCTTGATAAAGAAAGTATGGAAGAGATGTCTCAGCAGTTTCCTCGGTCCACCGCCGCATTGCATACCTACATCATCAAATTGTTATCAGAACGTCTCAGTAGAGCAAATCGGGAATTGAGCCGTTATATCTAACTTTTACAGATTGGCTGGACTCACCGGTAACAAAACGATAGGCACTAACTCTGCTCCCTGAAACCAATCGCCATCGATACGAATCACTTGATCTTTGTCATCGTTTAAACGTAGCCAACCTGACACTTCGGCATCGAGCCGAGAGAATTTAGCGCTAATACGAAGGCCGTTGATTTCGACAGAATCAGCCGGCAAACCATAAATTCCGAGGCCATCGCTTATTAATTCGGCTTGTATCACACCTTGTTCTATTTCTAAGTTAAGCGCTATGCTCAACTCATCTCTATTAATTTTAAGCGAGGATTTCCATGTGCCAACAAGAGTCGACGTGTCCAGGGGCTCCTGTTCGTTTGCTATTGTTGAGATGGGTTTGACAATGAGCAGTGCAATTAGAGCAATGGTGTTTAGTTTCATGCCGAGCAGTGTACTGTAGCTTAGCGTGCTTGAGCAATGGGGTACTGTCATTGGTTTTTACCGCTGTTACTCTGTTATTTAGGCGCTTAGTTAAAGCGCCCGGGCCTGCGATTTTCAGATTTTAATTTTTGTTTCTTTGAGCTCAGTTTCTGTATCCTGCCGGGGGCTAACCATCTCGTTTGCAACAACAGCAAGTGTCTCAAATTAAGTCAAGCCTATTTTCTTCACATCCAACATTAAGTGGCTTCGCTTGGATTGATGAACAAGCAATAAAAACGTCGACAGCGTATTCTGTAGTTTCGCGAAATTTCGGACTAACAATGCGAAGAGAATAATTGAGGTAAAGGTGGTCATAAAAAACCCATTTATCTTACCATCGTGTTCGCATTGTTGAATGTGCGGGTCAGTGTGTCACTTAACTTGGCTAACTTTGCCTCTATTTGACGGTCGGCCTGATGAAATCTACTTTGCAGACCGCTGTCAGGCGTTAGCCCGATATCCTGTGTGAGACGACAATGGCAGCAAACTTTTGCTGATAACTGTCTAACAGAGAAGCTTGTTCAGATAACTGGTTAGCCAGAAATGCCTAGTGTAGTTGTTGATAGGTTTACTGTCCTAGCATGGCGTAGGAAAGGTCAAGCCGGAGCGGGAAGCCTTGTTCATGGTGCGGTAATTGAAGCAATAATAAGCTTAATTATTTTAGGATTTCTGCTTTTAGGGCTTGCTCTAAGGCGTGGATGTCTTGGAGGAATTCACCTTGCTGAGCGCTGGATTCATTTATTCCTACTAATTTACGGAGAAGATTTGGCTCAAAAACAAGTGTGAGAATGGCGATCAAGCAGAGCCTGATTAGGGCTATGAGGCTATGGCGAAGTGAGTTAAGGGTTTATGGGCTGCTCTATATTGGCACGTCTAAGCGGTTGCAAATCTTATGTGTGTAAAGGTAGATCTTGCGGCGATTAAATTCATCGAGTTCTCGATTAAGTTTTGGCTATTGAGCCCCGAGATTCCGTTTAGGTCTTAAAAAAGGTAATCTGCTCGCATCCAATCAACGGTGTTTTCTGGTTCGAACGAAAGTCTACCTCAATGATAAAGCACTCTCTTATTGTAATAGGGGGGAATTGGACAATAATGTAACTGTGTGAGGATTCAATGAATCAAGAATTAGAACAGGTCTCGGAAGTCTACAACTTGATCGTGACCTAACGGGTGACATACAGTTTTCAAATATTCGGTGCCGTTATTGTTTTGATAATGGGTTTCTTCCTTCGGCGCAAGTTAAGGGTCTTAGTACTCAAAATCTGTGAGAAGAAGAACCTAGAAATAACTCTTAGCCGCTTTTTTGCTAGTGGGATCAGAATCGCTGCTGTGGCAGCGGCCTTCGTTATTGCGTTGCCTAAACTAGGCGACAAATTACCCTTTTTGTTGCTGTCCTTGGCGCCTAAGGCTTGGGTGCTGGATTGGCAGCTCAGGGACTTTGATCTAACTACGGTGCGGGCGTGAGTATTATTCTTACCCGTACTTTCATGGGGGGCTACACCCTAAGAGTTAATGGCGTTTGGGGGATTGTCAAAGAAGATCATTTGGCTTTCACCATGCTGACCAATGAAGACGCGGAAATCATCACTATTCCTGACAAGCATATTTTCGTTTAAATTATCCATAACTCTCAGGCTGATACCGTATTGGAGCTAAGTGTGGCTATCGCTTATGACAGCGTTACTGAGGCGGCAGTCGTGGCAATATAGAATAAATTAGCTGGCATAAACGGTCTAAGTAAAACTCGATCAGTGCAAATTAGAACTGATTCAGTTGGTGAGAGTTCCATTTATCTCGAAATACGCTGTTAGAATAAAACTTTGCAGCGTTATGAATTTAAATTTTCCAGCAATCAATTGATATTAGAAATTTTAAAGGATGCTGGGATCGAAATTCCGTTTCTTCAGCGTAAAGCTCGTATGTTGAGTTGAGCTGGGAATGCGGTTTGAATTGCTCAAATAATACACTTCTTAAATAATACAAGAGAGCCACTTAATAATAGAGCATCACTTAATAGCTGAGAGCTAATCAATAGTAGGGAGTCGCTATGGATCGCAGAAAATTTCTCAAAAAATCAACCACATTAAGCGTGGCCCATTTAGGTTTATCGTCGATGCTTTTGGGCAGCACTCCTGCTTTTGCGGCGTCCCTTCCGTCGAATATTGTCGACTTTTCTGCGAACCAATTATCTCAGGCAATTCGCTTAGGAAATGTTAGCTGCATTGAAACGATGCATGCCTATCTTGAACATATTGATCGTTACAACCCCGCCTACAATGCAATCGTCAGCATGGTTGAAGAGGATACTCTTTTAGCCCAAGCCGCCGACGCCGACGCAGCCATAGCGAGAAATGAGTATCGGGGTTGGATGCACGGTTTTCCTCACGCTGTGAAAGATCTTGCGCCGGTAAAAGGGCTGCGGTTTACCAGTGGATCACCGATGTTCGCGAATCGAATCGCCGAGCAGGATAGCGATTTAGCAAAAAACATACGGAAGAGTGGTGCCATCTTTATAGGTAAAACAAACACGCCAGAGTTTGGCTTAGGCTCTCAATCCTACAACCCAGTTTTTGGAGCCACCGGCAGTGCCTATGATCCAGCGCTAACTGCCGGCGGTAGCAGCGGAGGAGCGGCATGTGGCCTTGGAACGCATATGTTACCTGTTGCAGATGGCAGCGATATGATGGGCTCGCTCAGAAATCCGGGCGCATTCAACAATGTGATTGGATTCAGGCCTAGCACCGGACTGCTGGGAGGTGGGGATCCGTTCTCACGAAGCTTGTCTACTTCAGGCCCAATGGGGAGAAACACCCAAGACACTATCTCCTTGCTGCATGTAATTGCTAACCAGCCAGGCAATGAACAACCCCATGCGCTTCATGGCGTTTTACCTGGGCCTGAATATTTTCTGCCTTTAGATTTTAAGCGTTCTAAGATTGGCTGGTTTGGCGATTGCGATGGCTATCTTGCAATGGAGCAGGGGATTCTGCCGCTGTGTGAGGAAAGTTTAGCTAAGGTCTCGGCAGCGGGTGCTTTAGTTGAGGCTACATCCCCAAATTTTGATTTGAGAGAGCTTTGGCAGGCTTGGCTTACCTTGCGCAACTGGTCTCGCATTAGCTACCGGGACTACTACGAAAACTCTGATACCCGGGCCCAGTTAAAGCCTGAGCTGATTTGGGAAATTGAGCGATCCTATGAATTGTCAGCAGAGGATATTTACCGTGCCAATGTTATTCGGGCTAGATGGTACGCCGAGCTTAACAGGCTATTTGAAACCTATGATTTTATCGCTCTGCCTACGGCCCAAGTATTTCCTTTCTCTAAAGAGCTGCACTGGCCCAAGGAGATTGATGGCCAACAAATGGATACCTATCACCGCTGGATGGAAGCTGTAATATTAGGCAGCCTGTCTGGATTGCCGATTGTTAATGTGCCGGTTGGATTCGATGCTAAGGGCCGGCCAATGGGGATGCAAATCATGGGGCGCTACGGTGATGACAAGAAGGTGCTGGAATTTGCTCTGGCCTATGAAAATGTAACAGATCATTTGAGCATCCGACCCAACCTCGTCAGTGTGTGAGCCTAACCTTGCGCCAGTGCATTAACCTGATTTGTCGTGAATCAAGGAGTGCGCCAAAGTATGGATCAGAGTGTGGAGTGTTGACGACAAATCTACCCTCATGTAATAAAATTCAAAGCACCGCAGCATTAGCCAAAGGCAAGACTGCCGTGCTTAAAGCTTCACCTTATAAAGTGAACTTGCCAGTGACCCCGTTAACTTGGACGGAATAGATTCCGGGCACTAAGCCGGTAATGTCAAGATCGATTGATGTTTCAAAAGGGTCGATAACTGCGATGCATGTTTCAGCTATGCCTAGTTTGCTTTCCGCCAGAGCGATTGTGAATGACCCGCTTTCGACAAACACGCCAGGCGTTAATAATTTAACACATGGCACTGATTTATTTCCTGTGACAACTACAGTCACTTGAATAGGGAGCGATTTCATTATGTTGACAGCTATCGATTCCACATTGACCAATCTTTGTGGATCGGCTGTCACCAGGTCGAAGCCGCCTGTGCTATTCGCTTGAAGTTTTACATCGGCAAAATAATCTACTCCCTGCTCTTTCATTACCGCGGCGTTAGGTATGGTTAAAATACCGTCTTTGAAGAGTGCTGTTTGAGCAAGCCCGTTTTCTAGAAACAAAAGAAAAAGTGAAGCAATTGAGAGAAGTAGGGAGAGTAGCTTGTTCATGGTTGGCCTCTTTGGTCGTGCACCTAACGTTTTATTGGCGTTGGTTTAAAGTTGCATAAAAGTTGCATAAAAGTTGGATAAAAGTTGGATAAAAGTTGCTTAAAATTATCGTAATTTTTTTTAAAATCTCTATAAAAATAGCATAAAAATTTGGTTAAAACTAAACGACGAAGCTAATAATATTGCCCGACTGATTAGCATCTGCAATGTTGGGTATTGTGTATTATAAAGTGCTTTCTTAATTGTGATTCTAGTCACACAAGGCGATAATCTGTGGTCTTGTATGTTAAATTGCGCGGATTAACAAAGCCTGAATAGGCAAGCTTCTAAAGATAAAATCGTATTAATACAGGAAACCCTATGGACTACTTACCCGCAGTAGAAATGGAAACTCCGCCGGGCAGTGAAATAAATGCCTCAGTAATTTGGTTGCATGGGCTTGGTGCTGACGGCAATGACTTTGCTCCAATTGTGCCTCAACTACAGCTACCAGATTTGCTTGGGATAAGGTTTATTTTTCCACATGCCCCCTCAATACCTGTCACTATTAATAATGGCTATGTCATGCCGGCATGGTATGACATCAAACAGATGGACGTGGACCGTCATTTGGATACCGAACAGCTAGAGCAGTCTGCGGCATGGGTCCATGACTTAATAGCTCGCGAAGTTGAGCGAGGTGTTCCTACTGATCGAATCATCATTGCTGGATTCTCTCAAGGCGGGGCGGTGAGTTATGAAGCAGCTTTAAGTTATGGCGAGCCTCTCGCTGGCATAATGGCCCTGTCTACTTATTTCCCAACGGCTGCCACGGTAAAAATAGACCCGGTTCAACAGACAATCCCTATATTGATTTGCCATGGCAGCCAAGACCCGGTTGTGATTGAGTCCTTAGGGCTGAAGGCTAAAGAAGCCCTAGAAGCTCGTGATTTCCACCCTGAATATCGCACTTATCCTATGCAGCATGCTGTCTGCCCTCAGGAAATCGCGGATATCGCCGCTTGGATCGGTAAGGTGCTAGGATGAAATCATTGTTGACCTTAGACCTGACTCTAAGGATATACTAAAGCCATGTCAGTGAAAAAGGCTAGACCATTAGTCCGATTTTCACTTTTTTGGAGATGATTATCATGTTAAAAATCAGTGAGTTGGCTGCCAAAACCGGCATGTCTGCCCATACTTTGCGGTTTTATGAAAAGAATGGTCTTGTCAGTGCATCTGATCGCAGTGAAGCCGGTTATCGTTACTATAATGACGCGGACGTAAGGCGTGTTGAGTTCGTAAAGACTGCGCGTAATATCGGGTTTTCCTTGGAAGATATTGGTCAGTTATTGTCCATTAGAGTGGATAAAAAAAGCCACAGTTGTCAGGACGTCACCGATATCACCCGGCATAAGCTTGATGAAGTAAATGCAAAAATTTCCGAACTACAATCTATGCAGGGTACCTTACAAATTCTTCTTGATAGTTGCTGTGGGGGGCCAGAAAAGGCTACTCAATGTTCGATTATGGATGCGCTAGAAGAAGGTGAATTCAGAGCCGCGAAGGAAAGCTAATGTTGAATTTATTGGATAGTTTTTGGAATCTAGTGATCGAAAGTGCGCCGTGGCTGCTGCTGGGCTATTTTCTGGCTGGAGTCATAAAGCAGCTACTGCCAACGAGTCTTGTTGAGAGTCAGCTTTCATCTGCTGGTATCGTCTCTATAGTGAAAGCGGCTTTAATCGGCGCCCCTTTACCGCTGTGTTCCTGCGGAGTCATACCAACGGCACTTGCAGTGCGAAAGGCTGGCGCGTCAAAAGGTGCTACGGCAGCCTTTTTGGTTGCAACTCCAGAAACCGGAGTCGACTCGATATCGTTTTCCTATGCTGTATTAGGGCCGGTATTTGCAATTGCTCGGCCAATTTCTGCGCTGGTTAGCGCTGTGGTCGCTGGTATTATGGTTTCGTCACTAGACAAAGATGAAAACCCAATAGAAGCGGAGCCGGCAGAAAGCAGCTGCTGCAGTAGCAAGCAGGCCCTAGTAGAGGAAGAGCTTAGTTTTGGTGAAAAGTTGATTGCTTCGGTTAAGTATGGCTACGGCCGAATGATTTCAGACACCGCAAAGTGGCTGCTTATTGGTCTTGTTGGCGCTGCAATCGTTACCACTTTTGTCCCCCAATCTTTTTTCTTACAATGGGGCGATGGGCTGTTGGCGATGATTGTTATGGTGATTGTCGGCCTTCCGATGTACATCTGCGCAACCGCTTCGACCCCAGTAGCGGCCAGTTTATTATTTGCAGGCGTTTCACCAGGAGCTGCCTTGGTATTTATGTTAACCGGCCCGGCCACCAATATCGCCACCATGGGCGTGATCAAAGATCAGCTAGGAATTAAGGCCCTTGTGGCTTACTTGGTTTCGGTAATCGGAACCGCGATTATTTGTGGCTTGTTGTTGAACCTAGCCTATCAGCAGTTTGGTTGGAGCTTGCAGTTAAGCATGATGGAACATGGTGAGACTTTCCCCTTATGGCGACAAATTGCGGCCATAGTCCTTGCAGCCTTGGTGGCGCGGGTCTACGTTCAGCCTCTGTTTGATAAATTCAAAAAAGAGCCTCCAGCGAATGCTTCTGAAAAAAAGACAGCTAGCCAGCTAGGCTAGAGCTGTGAATGCGGTGATTGCTATCCAGCTCCAGGACAACATCGGCTCTACTGGGTAGCGAGGTTAGGCAGTGTCGGGTTAGACGTTCGAATTGTTGGATAAAACGTGTGAGTTCAGCTTCATTCATGAGGCCTGCTCCCGTTTTACGTTCCTCTTTTAACTTCTGCTCCTGCAATGCACGCCATTCATAGACCTGCTCAAAGTTGGGTGCTTTCAACAGAACTAACTCATTGATCTGAGAAAATAAGGTCTGATACTCAGTCGCTAGTTTATTATTTATGTATTGCCGCCAAATACCCGATTCATCTTCCTCTGCTTCAAGAGAATTAATCGGTTTATCTAAGGCTGCCGAGTCCTCTGGGCTAGCGCCAACAAACCAGCCTTCTAGTATTACTAAACTTATAGGTCCTGAGACTCCAACCCACTCAGCGGTCGCTACAGGCTCGTCAGTTGCTTTATCAAATTCGGGTAAAGCTAGAGTTTCTATTGCCGAGAGCGTTCGCAGCGTGTCCAAGGTGTTATTCGCAAGAGTGACATCATGGGTCCCTGGAACTCCTCTGCTTTTCAGCAAGGGGTGAATTTTTTTGGCGAGGTTTTGTCGTGTTTCTCGAGAATAGTAAAAGTCATCGATAGAGAGACTCACCACTGAAAAGCCGTCGGCTTGAAGCAGAGTTTGAAGAAGCTTTGCTAAGGTCGATTTCCCAGTCCCTTGCGCGCCGTTAATGCCAATGACCTGCAAAGTGCCTGGTTGAGACCTAATCGCATTGAGTAGCCTGTCCTTTAAAGGCAGAAACCATAGGCGAGCATCTTCTTCGTAGCTCTCGGGGAGATTCTCATCTTGGACGAACTGTTGAATAAGCTGTGGATAATTTGTGCTTGAACTCATGATAACTCTGACTTTTTCAACGGAGTACTCTATGTCGTAAGCTTAACCGAAATAGCATCAGTTAGTTGCTGGTTTTTATAACGTATAGCATGTGTACCTTCGGTTTCTTTGGTAGCATAACCATTTGGGTATTGGCAGTTTTCACTTGCTGGTCTGTCTTTGAGTCAATTTTCCTGATTGGTTGCTCTGCACATTATTAAAGGGTTTATTTTCAGCATCACCGTTAGCGTTCTTAGTCTTACCTTAGAAATATTAACAACACAACAGTGTCCCAAACTAGGCCTCCAATCATGTCTGCAACCATTTTTCCAACTACCCCTTCATCTTTATTGCCGGAGCGACCGCTGGTTATATCGCCAACATTGGCGGCGACAATTGGCTTAGAGGAAGCTGTAATGTTGCAGTCTCTGGCAGAAGTTATTAGCCACAGGCCAAACCTGAAACGCCATGCTTCAACTCTGCAGTGGGTCGAGTTGAGTGGGGAGAATATGTTGGCATTGTTTCCATTTTGGGCTGTAATCGACATTCGCCGAATACAGGCAAGCTTACAAAATCTAGGTTTAATTGTTCTTGAAGCTATCCCTAAATCAGAATCCAGCTTTTATATTGCTATCGATGATTCGATCGCGCAAAAGAACCGCACCAGCCCTGAGCCAGAAAAGTCTATATCTCCCCTAGGAGCCGCTCCGCACAAGCCTCAGCCCGGCATCAAGCCAGGTAGTGCGACTCTTATTTCTTCAAATTGGCAGCCAGAAGAAACGTGGTTGCAGCAATGTCGCCAGCACAATATTCCAGATCAGTTTATGCACACACTGGTGCCAGAATTTATCGGCTACTGGCGAGATAGAGGGCAAGCGCGCTTTTCTTGGGGGAATGCGTTTTATAAGCATGTATTGAAAGAATGGCGTAACGAACAAACTAGAGTCGGCAAGTACGAACTCTCTACGCAGATGTCAGAGAGTTGGCGGCCCAGTCAGGATGCTATAGAGATACTTGAAAACTCAGGAGTTAGCGGCGGTTTTCTTGAAGATGCTATCCCTGAATTTGTTTTATACTGGCGTGAAAGGGGAATGGTACACGGCGCGTGGAATACAAAATTCATAGAACATATACGCCGTCAGTGGGCGAAATTTTCAGCTTCATTTGGGCTGGACAGCACGCCGAATATTATTCCAAGCGATTGGCAGCCAAGTGCAGATTGTTTTGAGGTTTTAGCGTTGGCAGAAATAGACGAAGAGTATGCACGGGGTAGAGTGTTGGAATTCGTTTTGTACTGGCGCGACAGTCAGCAAGTTAAATCTTCCTGGAACACTGTTTTTTTACAATTTGTTAAGCAGGATTGGGCCAGACGGTTACATAATCAATCAACAGAAGAGTCTTATGGAGAAAATGAATCCTTTGCTGGATCGAGCCAACAGAGAATTAAAGAAAAGTTCCAAAAAATCGCCGACCGAAGCTGGGCCGACTAACTCGTTTAGAGGGGGAGATGCCTCAGGCAGTTCCGTTTCTAGGCGGCCGCCAGAGAATATTCGCGAGACGGGACCGGACTATACTCAACAGTCTGAACTTGACCATGTGGGCGCAATCAGCAAAGTTTTTGGGGAGTTTGAATTTGCGTATCACAATCAGTTTCACAAGGCCTTCTCTGCGCCAGCTAGTCTGGTGATTGCAAAAAAATATTGGCTCAGCAGTTTGGAAGACTACTCACCGCACCAAATCGTTCATGCCGCCAAACGAGTTATCAGCACCCAAGAATTTTTGCCGTCTATTGCCGCTTTCATCCGAGCCTGTGAAGAAGGAACAGATTTATTTGGCCTACCTTCTACTCACCAAGCCTACCTTGAAGCCTGCAGAGCGCCTTCACCAAAAGTAGATTTTCCATGGAGCCACGAAGCAGTTTATTTGGCTGGAAAATCATCCGGTTGGTTCGTTCTTGCAAACCAATCAGAGGCAACGGCCTTGCCGCTTTTCCGCTATCACTATGAACTTCTTTGCCGGCGAGTTCTCCATGGCGAAGAGCTTACTATTGAGCACCCAACACCAATTCCTGAAAAAGTTTCAAGGCAGTTATCGGCCGCAGAAAAAAAAGAGAAGATTGCCAAGATGAAAGTGGAACTTGGACTTTAGTCGTTTTAATTTAAGTAAAAGATTTCGAAAGTGTAATTGACTACTTGCCGGATTAAAAATGACGGTCCCAGTCCAAGATTTTATGATCCGCGCTTTGAGCCGGTAAAAAAAGCATTTGAAAAGAACTTCTTCGAACACAACTATATCGGCGCGTCAGTAGCGACCACTTTAAGGGGGAGAGTTTGTTGGCGATTTTTGGGGAGGGTATTTAGACGCTGAGCGCGCCGGGCCATGGAAAGAGATACCTCAGTAAACGTATGGTCTGGCACCAAAACAATGGCAGCCATTTCAATACTTCTGCTGGCTGAAAGGGGGAAAGTTGATTTGCATGCCCTGTTGCAAAATACTGGCCTGAGTTTTCCCAGAACGGGAAAAAGGATGTTGAAGTAAGATATTTTTAAGTCACACCTCTGGCCTGTTTGGCATGGAGGAGGCTGTTGTAGGTGATGTGTTTTATGATTGGGAATGGATGACATCAGCCTTGGCGCGGCAGAAGTCTTGGTGGGAGCCAGGCCTCAATCTGGATATCACGCCTTAATTCAGAGCCAGCAGCGGATCATAAGGTAGCCCGTTGTCGGCGTTGGGCTTCTTAGGTTTGTAGCTTTGGGGCTTAGAGATTGCAGCGAGACAGCCAACTTTGAAGCTGTCGAGCTGGGTTTTTCAGATTTATAAATGTACCGAGCTGCTGGCGCAAGCCTAACGCCGAAGCACTTGTCCAGACCTAGCCCCGGTAGGCTCGCCTCGATCAAGGACGAGCAGACCGTTAACCCACACTTTTTCTACTCCGCTGGAAAGCACCTGCCCGTCTCTTATGCCCGCATGGTCTTGCATGGTCTCAGGATCGAAAAGAACTAGGTCGGCTTTGAACCCAGGCTGGATAATGCCTCGATCGGTAAACCCCATATGCAGGGCCGCCCTTGATGTCATCGATTCAACTGCTTTTTCAACACTTAACACGCGGCTACCGCGAACATAGTTCGCGAATACTCTGGGGAAAGTGCCGTAGCCTCGCGGATGCCCCTGAAACCCTCCATCGCTGGAAATATTGATATGCGGCCATTGAGCAAACGTTTCAATATCTCTCTCGCTCATGGATTTTCCCATGACCGATTCGGCTGATTTGTCACCGTTTTCCGCTGACCAGATTTGGGCCTCTTTCATTAGGTTCGACAGAGTATGCACTTCAGTTGTACCTCGCAGAAGCGCAATCTCAGCAACCGATTTGTTCACATAGCTAGGGTCAGGTTCGAAGTGGGTAAAAATAATCCCATCGGCAGGAGTTAGTTCGTCTAGGACATATTTTATCTCTTCCAAATCGTCCGCATCTCGATTAGGCAGCAGCACCCAAATGGTGGACTGCCAGTATTCGTAAGGATAGAGATCGGCAGTGATGTCTATTCCTTCCGCCCGAGCTTGGTTAAGTAACCCAAGCATACGCTCTGATTCACCCCATAGGCCCTTCGCTGCCAGCTTAATATGTGACACTTGCACTGGCATGCCGGTTTCCCTGCCAATGTTTATAATTTCATCGACTGCGTCCCAGACGAAGCGATCTTCAGAGCGCATATGAGAGATGTATCTGCCGCCGATCTTAGCTGTGTCTTTCGCCAGGGTGAGCACTTCCTCGCGGGTAGAATACAGCCCCGGCTCGTACTCCAGCCCGGTAGAGAGTCCTAGCGCCCCTGAGTTCATCTCAGATTTAAGCAGCTCTTGCATGGCGGCGATCTCTGCGCTGTTTGCCTGTCGATTGGCATTCTGTCCCATCACTTCTGCCCGCAGGGTGTTGTGCCCGACATAGGAAGCGAAATTAACGGCGCTGGGATTCGCATCAAAATCGTCAAACAGCTTTTGCAAGGGTAGAGAATGGCTTCCATCCTGCCCGAATACCGAAGTTGTTATGCCTTGGGTTAATAGCGGCAGAACATCTCGATTATCAGCGAGTTCAACATCGTGATGACTGTGGGTATCGATAAAGCCGGGTGCAATAACTAATCCGCCGGCATCGATAATCTGTTCATCCTCTAAAGCTTCCAGCGCACCGATGGCGACAATGTATTGGTCTTTAATTCTCACTGCGCCGGTGGTCCCTAGACCTCCTGTGCCATCCACAATTATGGCGTTTTTGATAAGAGTGCTTGATGAATTTAAGGAGGGTGCTGTGGTAAATTGCGAACAGCCGCTTATGAGTAAGGCGCAAAGTAGGCATAGCCAATTGCAAGATGGTTTTTTTAGCATTGGGGTATATCCCGGTTCGGTTGAATCTCAAATCTATATTATTAACTGGCAGTCATCCGACAGTTTTAGTGAGAATGGGTTATTTGATCAGGAGCGGTGTGCTCAAGACTGTCTAACTTAGCTAGTCGATCTTTATTCCTTCTTTTACCATTCGCGATTTTATACGCTGCGCAATTTCTAGCCCAGTGTCGCCCCACCCCAAAAAACTTGTCCAATTTGCATAGATTCTTGGCCAAGCTGAGGCAGAACTTCGATAGGTTTTTTCCTATTTCGGTTTCATAGAAATCGAGGAGCCCTCGACTTCCGTAAGCGTGAAATACCTGTCACAAACTAGAAAGAATAGATTTTCAACAGGCCTGCTGGCCTTCTTCGCAGTCATTACCACCCGAACCTTTTCGGTGACGATGACAAGCGCTCTGGGGGGTATCGGGTCGGGCTTGCTGAAGTACCATCGTCATCTGCTGTGTCTGGCTTGTTTGAATTGCTCGCCAACCTGCAATGCGCCGGTGACTCTCACTAGCTCTTCGATTACCGCCTTTTTTCTGGGTCGATAGCTAAGTCTTGTGCTTTGGCTGGGAGAGACAGTAGAGCTAGGATTAGCAAAATAAAAGGTTTGGTCATGGGAAACCTCTATTGGCCTGTTCTATTGGCCTGTTCTACCGATCTGTTTTCGGCTGATATTTACTAACACAGTATTACCATGAGAATAGGGATGGATCAACTTGGCTAAAAGCGCCGGTAGATTATCTCGGGTAAATGAATTAACGCTCTGGGTGGTTCTTTTCTGCAGTAACTGCTTTAGCTAACTGCTTTAAATGACGACAGCTCATGGGTCTGCAAGAGTGCTCTAATTGGTGATTTAACCTCGGGCCTCAATAACTGCTCTAGTGATTCCTGTAGTGAGCTCGACTATGAGCCGAGTTTTCGCCTCGTTAATGATTAGCGGTTAGGGTAACTACTCTACCGTCTTGTCTGACCGAGCCGAGAAGTTTCAATATCCGTACCTCCTCTGACTTGGGTGGCGGTTACTAACCGGTTAACATGCATATCATCTCGGTGCTGCGATCTGTTTCCTTCGTCAATTGAGCTTTCATAATTAAAAGAATCATGCAGCAGATCATGCAAGGAATAGGCGGCCGAGTTCGGGAGAGGTCAGCCACCTCGTTAATTTTTGCTATGACGCGGACCACAGTGCAAGCATTTAACTAACACTATCAACAGTCGCAAACTGCCTCGGCGGTTTCAAGGATCAAGGAATGCAAGAACCAACCGCTACATTTCGTTTTGGCAACAGTTACGCTGAGGAATTGCTAGATTTCTACGTCGAGTGTGATCCTATGGCTGTTCAGGAGCCGGAACTGCTGCAATTCAACACCTCGCTCGCCACCGAACTTGGATTAGGTCTAGAAGCGCTGGCTTCACAAGACTTGGCTCAGATTTTCTCTGGACAGACATTGCTGGATGGCTCTCGCCCTCTAGCGCAAGCCTATGCTGGGCATCAGTTTGGCGGATTTTCCCCTCAGTTGGGTGATGGACGCGGCTTGCTGTTGGGTGAGGTGGCAGGGTCCAATGGAGATCGCAGGGACATTGCTTTAAAAGGTTCCGGGCCAACGGTGTTTTCTCGCGGCGGCGACGGCAAGGCAGCGGTCGGAGCGGTCCTGCGTGAATACCTGATCGGGGAGGCAATGCACTGTCTTGGTATCCCGACCACGCGCGCCTTGGCGGCGGTTGCCACAGGCGAATTAGTGTATCGCGAGCGACCATTGCCCGGGGCGATTCTCACTCGCGTCGCTGCCAGCCATATTCGCGTTGGAACATTTCAGTTCTTTGCGGCACGGCAGCGCTGGGATCAGGTTCGTCAGTTGGCTAACTATGCTATCGAGCGGCACGATCCGCAGATTAGTACCGGCCACGATAATGATCCCGAACGTTATCTTGCTCTCCTGCAGGCAGTGTCCGAACGGCAAGCCGCTTTGATCGCGAATTGGATGCTGGTTGGGTTCATTCACGGGGTTATGAACACCGACAACATGGCTATCTCTGGTGAGACGATTGACTATGGTCCTTGTGCTTTCATGGAATCGTTTAGCCCAGAGGCAGTATTCAGTTCGATTGACCAACAAGGGCGTTACGCTTATAAAAATCAGCCGCAGATTGCTCAGTGGAATTTGACTCGATTAGCCGAGACACTGCTTCCGTTGATTGATGAAGACGATCCTGAGGGTGCCGTTCCGAAAGTGGAAGCGATCCTCAACGATTTTATACCTCATTATGAAGAGCTATGGTTAGCCGGTGCGCAAAAGAAACTAGGATTAGAAAACCCCACTTCGGATATCGACGGCGACAAGTTGCTGTTAAAGGATTGGCTGAATTTGCTGGAGTTGCACTCGGTTGATTACACTCTGGCGTGGCGACGACTTGCGGACGCCGCTGATGGTAATTTGCAAGCACTCGAGGCGTTGTTTCCTGCGGGAAATATACTCGCTGACTGGCTCGCCCGCTGGCATCAAAGGACTGCCCAGCAGTCTGCATCGGACACGGCTGAGAGAATGCGTTTGGTCAACCCAATCTACATCCCACGTAACCATTTGGTAGAAGAAGCCTTAGATTCAGCATCTGAGGGAGACTTGCAACCATTCGAGGGATTGCTTGCGGTGCTGAAAACTCCCTTTGCAGAGAGGCCAACGCTTTCGCGCTACGCGACACCGGCGCCTAAAGAGTTTATGGACCAGTACGAGACATTCTGCGGTACTTAGTTTTAAGGGGAAATACGGAGTTGCAAGCAGTCTCAAACGGCCTCAATTCTTGGGATTGCGGTATGCGGGAAAAACAACCACTAGGGTTTTCGTGCTTGCTAGTCGCTGATATTGTTAGAGGTAGTAGTCGGAGTATTGCGTGCAAGCAGTCGGCCGAGAGTCGGTAAATAGTTGGTGGTAGAGCAATTACTCCGACACCTAGGCGACTTACAGCATAGCCATTTTTTGCTATAATTTTGGACCGTTAGGCCGCTTGAGCAGTTGCTAGTTTTCGGATTTTACTGATCATCGAGCGCAGGCCATTACCGCGGGTCGGTGAGATATGGCGGAACAAATCTAGGCGTTCAAATAGCTTATCAATATCCGTCGCCAGCAAATCTGATGGGGTGCGGTTATTCAGCGCCACTAGAATAATCGCTGCTAGTCCGCGCACAATGATGGCGTCGGAATCGATCAATAGAAGAAGTTTGCCGCTGTCTTTGTCGTAATGATGAATCAGCCACACCTGACTCTGGCAGCCGTGAACATAGTTTACTTCTGTGCGCTGGGATTCTGGAAACGGCGGTAACTGCTTGCCCAGATCGATGATAAAGGCGTAGCGATCTTCCCAGTCGTCGAGAAACTCAAAGGCGTCGAAGACGTCTTCCAACGTGGTGCTGGTACCCAGCGAGTTGTTGTTAAAATCACTGGCGTTCATTAAATCATTCCTAGTTCCAATTTGGCTTCGTCGGAGAGCATGTCTTTGCTCCACAGTGGATCAAAGGTTATTTCTACGGTGACCTTGTCAACATTGGGTACGTGTTCTAGTTTAGTTTTTACGTCCATGGCAATCACCGGGCCCATGCCGCAGCCGGCGGCTGTGAGGGTCATGGTAATTTCAACGTGGTTGCCGATTTCAGGATCTTTCTCGATGTTGCAGCTGTAAATTAGGCCCATTTCTACCACGCTGACGGGGATTTCCGGGTCGTAGCAGTTGCCCATGGCTTCCCACAGCTGATCTTCGTTGATTGAGCCGTCGTCAGTAGCTTCAAAGCTACTGACCTGTGGCTCTTTTCCTAAGGCATCGGCGTCATAGCCTTCAATGCGCGCCATATTGCCGTTTACCGCTACGGTATAGGTGCCACCTAGCGATTGGGTAATGCTAATGAAGGAATTCGCCGGGATCATGATTTCCGTACCTGATGGCACAAGAAGAGCTTCTACCTCGCGTGTGGTTACTACAACTTCCCGTTCTTCCATCTTCTACTCCGTCACGTCACTGTAAAGCTTTCGCCGCAGCCGCATTCTGCGGTGGCGTTGGGGTTACGGAATTCAAAAGTGGAGTTTACCCCAGCAGTGACAAAATCTATTTCAATACCGTTCACGAGTGGTAAGTGTATGGTTTTTACAAACACGTCGACGCCGTCGAGATGAAAAATTTGATCTTCTTTACTGGATTCTTCCACCCATTGGGTTTCGTACTTGAAGCCGGAGCAGCCGCTTTCTCGAATCGCTAACCGGATGCCTAGGGCCTCCGGTTTTTTCCCCAACTGCTTGCGGACATGCTCGACCGCGCTGGGAGTCATCGTAACTGCAACCGCAGCGGTAGGATTGAATATTTGAGCTGTCATGATTCCACCTCCATTAGGCAAACAGACGTTGTATTTTTTGCAGAGCTGCAAACAGTTGCTCCACTTCTTCCTGCGTATTGTAAAATGCAAATGAAGCCCGCGCCGTGCCTGGAAGTCCGTAAAGCTCCATCAAAGGCATGGCACAGAGATGGCCTGTGCGCACGGCGATACCCTGCTGATCTAGTAGGGTACCAATATCACTGGGGTGAAGCCCGTCAATTTTAAAAGACATCAGCGGCACTTTATTAGCAGCAGTGCCTATCACCGTCATGCCAGGCACGCTGGCCACTAGCTCATTGGCGCGCTGCAGCAGTTCGTTTTCGGCGACTTCCATCGCGCTGCGGTCTAAGTTTGCCAGATAATCAATAGCTGCGCCTAGTCCGACGGCCTCGGCAATAGCCGGTGTGCCAGCTTCGAATTTGTAGGGCAGTGTATTGTAGGTGGTGCCGGCAAAACTGACCTGTTCGATCATTTCGCCGCCGCCCTGCCAGGGGGGCATGGCTTCCAGCAATTCAACTTTGCCATACAGCACGCCAATGCCAGTGGGACCAAACAGCTTGTGGGCTGAAAACACGTAAAAGTCGCAATCCAGCGCCGTAACGTCGGGCTGAAAATGTGGTACCGCTTGGGCGCCGTCGATTAGCGTGATCACCCCATGAGCTTTGGCTTTAGCTACCATCTCAGCAACTGGGTTTATGGTGCCCAAAACGTTGGAGACGTGGGTAATGGCGAGGATGCGGGTGCGTTCACTGAGTAGCGAGTTGTAAGACTCCATATCCAACTCGCCATTCGGGGTGAGTTCAATGGGGACTACCTTGGCGCCTGTCCGCTCGGCCAGCATCTGCCAAGGTACAATATTGGCGTGATGTTCCATCTGGCTTAGTAAGATTTCGTCACCTGACTTGAGCTGTGCTGCGAGGCCGTGGGCGACTAAATTGATGGCTTCAGTGGTGCCCCGAGTCCATATGATCTGCCGGGCGCTGGTTGCGTTCAGAAACTGCTGGACCTTTATGCGGGCGCCTTCAAAAGCGTCGGTTGCGCGGTCACCTAAGGTGTGAGCGCCGCGATGTACATTGGAGTGCATTTCTCGGTAGTAGCTGCCCATAGCCTGCAAAACCGCTTCTGGGCGTTGCGACGAGGCACCATTGTCCAAGTATACCAATGGCTTGCCATTCACTTGCTGGGAGAGTATCGGAAAATCTCCACGTACCGCCTGAACATCAAACAGCGGCTGGGTGGTTTGTGCTACGGATGCAGTACTCATACCCGTTATACCTCCTTAAATGCCTGATCGAAGAAATGGTTTAGGCCGGTGCTGGCTGATACACGAACCTGCTCTACCGGAATCTGGTCGACCAGTTCATTGATAAATGCCATGGTTAATAGCACCTTGGCGTCACGACGGCTAAGGCCTCGGGATACCAAATAGAATATTGATTCGTCATCAAGCCGGCCGATGGTTGCGCCGTGGGCACACTTTACATCGTCGGCGTATATTTCCAGTTCCGGTTTGGTATCGATTTCCGCGCCGTTAGTGAGCAATAGATTTTTATTGCTCATGTTGGCGTTGGATTTCTGCGCATCCTGGTGAATGTGAATACGGCCGTTAAAAATCGCATGGGACTTGTCCGCCGCAATATTGCGATACGTCTCTTCGCTGTTGCAGTTGGCAGCAACGTGCTCGATGGTGGTGTGGTTGTCGTAATGCTGAGTGCCTTGGGTTACTACAACCCCATTGAGTTTGCACTCGGCGCCTTCGCCTTCAAGGCGGACATGGAGATCGTGCCGGCGCAAGGTGCCACCAAAGCCGACGCTGTGGCTCTCGAAGCGTGAACTGCGCTGCTGACGCACGCCGGTTGTACCCATGTGCTGAACAGTTTGGCCTTCGGTGTTCAGGCGAATACTGGTCACATTAGCGCCATCGGCTAGGTTGAATTCGGTAGTCGTGTTGACCATTACCGGGCAATCACCGCTGGATATGTAATCTTCCACCACGGTGAGTTGGCTGTTGCGACCTACGGCTACCAAAATACAAGGATAGGCGGAACCACTCTGACTGGCTGTAGTGTGGTGAATTACAAACAGCGGTTGGTCTAAAACGGTATCGGGTTTGAGTTGAATCAGCAGGCCGTCTTCAAAGCGTGCGCCGTTGAGCTGTGACAGATTAACCGAGCCGGTTTTAGCTGGCTGATCACTGATAGATTTGCCTATTAGATCAGCGGCAAGTGCAGTGTCATCACCGTCGAGCTCGCTGAAGCGCTGAATGCTCAGACCTTCTATAAAAGGATAATTACTGACTTCGGGGCGAACAACACCGTTGACTAGAACTACGGTGTAGCCCGAAATCTCATCAGCTTCGACACTGGCGTCAGAAGGCAAAGAGCTGGCCATTTCGTCGGTCAGTTTTAGGTGCTTGGCAGAGTACTTCCAGTTTTCAGTTCTGCGCGTGGGCAGTAATAAGTCGGCCAGAGAGCTGGCTCTATCAAAGCGCAACGCCAGAAGCGTTGACGGCAGCGCCTGTCCTGCCGGTTGCAGAAAGGCGCTGGAAAGCATGGGTGCAGTTTTCATTACGCGACCTCCTAATTATTGGTTGGCAACAGCTTCGTCTTTGATTCCGAGCCAGCCGTAGCCTTTTGCCTCTAACTCTAGGGCAAGCTCGGCGCTGCCAGATTTGATTATTTTCCCATCGGCCAGAACATGCACGTAATCTGGAACAATATGGTCTAGCAAGCGCTGGTAGTGAGTAATCATGATGATGCAGCGATCGGGTGCGCGCAGGGCGTTGACGCCGTCAGAAACAACTTTCAGAGCGTCGATATCCAGGCCAGAATCGGTTTCATCTAAAATCGCTAGTTTTGGCTGCAACAATAGCGCTTGCATGATTTCATTACGTTTCTTTTCGCCGCCGGAGAAACCTTCGTTAACGCCGCGCTTGAGAAACGCTGGGTCAAGGTCTACCTGTTTGGAAACTTCTTTGGCCAGCTTCATGAATTCTGCTGCGTTCATGTCCTCTTTGCTTTGGTGCTTGCGCATGGCATTAACTGCGGTACGCAGAAATTGCAGATTACTAACGCCGGGAATTTCAACTGGGTACTGAAACGCCAAAAATACGCCTTCCCGAGCACGTTCTTCGGTAGCTAGGTCCAACAGGTTGTCGCCGTTAAGGGTAACTTCGCCTACAGTGACATCAAATGCCTCGTTACCTGCCAACACCTGTGACAGGGTGCTTTTGCCGGAGCCGTTGGGACCCATGATGGCATGGACTTCGCCGGCTTTGATTTCCAAGTTGATACCGTTGAGGATCTGTTTGCCCTCGACGCAGGCGTGTAGGTTTTTGATGCTTAGCATTTGCGGTTTCTCTCTTGTAAGCTTTGAATTTGGGTCAATAAAATTTGGTTTAAAAAATATGGCTCACTAAAATCTAGTTCGCTAAGATCTGATCTAATCAATCGGGTCTCATAAATAGACAGCTTAATTAAAGCCAGCCCAATCAAACAACGTGTCTATTAAGTATAGACTCCAAGTTAATTTTGGCTGGCTACACATTAACCCACAGAGCCTTCTAGACTGACTTCTAGTAGCTTGCCAGCTTCCACCGCGAACTCCATAGGAAGCTCTTTAAACACTTCTTTACAGAAGCCGTTGACGATCATAGACACGGCTTGCTCAGGGTCTATGCCGCGCTGGCGGCATAGAAACATCTGTTCCTCGCTGACTTTTGAGGTGGTTGCTTCGTGTTCTACGATTGCTGACTTGTTTTTGCTTTCTATGTACGGAAACGTGTGAGCGCCACAGCGATCGCCGATCAGTAATGAGTCACACTGAGTGAAGTTTCGAGCCCCTTCGGCTCCCGGATTGAACTTCACTAGGCCGCGATAAGCGTTGGAGCTGCGACCTGCGGAAATGCCCTTGGAAATCACTGTGCTGCGGGTGTTTTTACCGATATGGATCATTTTTGTGCCGGTGTCGGCTTGCTGGTAGTTATGGGTAAGTGCGACCGAATAGAACTCACCCACGCTGTTGTCTCCGCGAAGGATGCAGCTGGGATACTTCCAAGTGATAGCGGAGCCGGTTTCGACCTGAGTCCAAGACACTTTGGAGTTTTTGCCATTGCAGGCGGCGCGCTTGGTGACAAAGTTATAGATGCCGCCTTTGCCTGTTTCATCGCCTGGGTACCAGTTTTGCACTGTGGAGTATTTGATTTGAGCATCGTCCAGAAGCACCAGCTCTACAACCGCGGCGTGGAGTTGATTTTCATCACGCATGGGCGCGGTGCAGCCTTCGAGATAGCTAACATAGCTTCCTTCGTCGGCGATGATTAGTGTGCGCTCAAACTGGCCGGTGTTGGCAGCGTTGATGCGGAAGTAGGTGGATAACTCTAAAGGGCAGCGCACACCTTTAGGAATATAAACAAAGGAGCCGTCTGAGAACACCGCTGAGTTCAGCGCAGCAAAATAATTGTCAGCCACGGGAACAACACTGCCTAGGTACTTCTTCACCAGCTCAGGGTATTTTTGTAGGGCTTCTGAAATAGGGCAAAAGATAACGCCAGCTTTTTCTAGAGGCTCTTTAAACGTGGTGGCAACAGAGACAGAATCGAATACGGCATCTACAGCAACACCGGCTAATTTGGCTCGTTCGTGCAGTGGGATGCCTAGTTTTTCATAAGTGCGCAGCAGCTCTGGGTCGACTTCGTCCAGGCTCTGAGGCATATCTTCCGGGCGTTTGGGCGCTGAATAATAAGAAATATCGTTGTATTTAACTTTTGGGTAGTCCACGTGTGCCCATTCTGGTTCTTCCATTTCCAACCAGCGGCGATATGCTTTGAGTCGCCACTCAAGCATGAACTCGGGTTCTTGTTTAAGGTTCGAAAGGCGGCGAATTACGTCCTCACTTAGGCCTGGCTCAAAAGTGTCTGATTCGATCTCAGTCACGAAGCCGTGTTCGTACTCCCGCTTGATGAGTTCTCTCACCTCTTGGTCTGTGGTCGCCATAAATAGTCGCTCCGTATTTTCTAATCGTGGGCTGTGATGCCCTTCCATTTGAATTTGCCGTCAACTGTGGGGGGTTGTCGAGCTGATTCTTTGACTGCGAGATTGAATTGTACAATACCCGACTAATTTAGTCAGGTATTAAATAGAGCAAAACCGCACTATATCGCAAACCGCCTAGAAAGTGGACTGATGCTCAGCATGGCAGTTGCTGTCCAAGCGGGTCGGCTTGGTGCTTTGCCCGCTTCAGAGCTTGCAGCTAAGTGAGCCGTTTCTAGCCAAGCGCTTGGTTTTTCGGTGTGGCAGAAAATTAAAACTAGCGCCAGGCTTATTGGCTATGCCGTGCAAACAATAGGTTATTGATTCTCGCAGCCATGAAACGACCAACTGCCTGCTTACAGACCACATGTAAAAGACGCATGTGGAAACAATGGCTTGAGTTTAGTTAGACTATTGTCGTTAAAAAGCGCCAAGATTTAAGAGAATTGGCTTTGGTAGGTCGAGCAAAGTTTGGCGAGGCTGGAGATTCGGGTGGGGGTTATCTTTTTTGGGGCTTAAATCCGGCAGTCTCAGATCTGGAGGTGTGAAATTCAAAGTTAAAGTCATTGAGCAAGAACTATTAAAAACTGCATCAGGGGCTGTTAAATAAGTGGTTTTGTGAAGCACGGTGCTGATAGCTGGATCTTAGCCGGCAATTCTCAGCATTCAAGACTTGGCGGTTATTTTGTCAAGTGACGAGGGCGCCTAGTGGTTTTACTTGTTAGAGTTTTTAGGTGTATTAATCAGGTTTGTGAAAATCCTCAGCTGTTATGACTGAGGAAATTTAATAAGCGCAAAATGCAGAGCCTAGATAAAAGAAGAGGTCGGTGTTGGAGTAAATACTCGAGCACTAGCTCTAGAGCGCTGACTCCAACACCGACCCGTTTTGGTCCTACGGGCTAAACGCTAAGTTTTTTATATTTAACCCGAGTCGGTTCGGCGCCGTCCCCAAGCCTTTTGCGGCGTTCCGTCTCATAGTCCGTATAGTTACCTTCATGCCAGACCACTTCGCTGTCTCCTTCAAAAGCTAGGATGTGGGTGCAGATGCGGTCTAAAAACCAGCGATCGTGAGACACGACAATGGCGCAGCCGGGGAATGCCAAGATTCCTTCTTCCAGAGCGCGTAAAGTTTCCACGTCGAGGTCGTTAGTGGGCTCATCCAGTAAGAGCACGTTGCCGCCGCGCTTAAGCAGCTTGGCCATATGGAGCCTGTTCCGCTCGCCGCCGGATAGGTCTTTGACGAATTTCTGCTGGTCGCCGCCCCGAAAGTTAAAGCGGCTAGCATAGGCTCTTGAAGAAACTTCATATCTGCCTACTTGAATCTGTTCTTGCTCGTCCGAGATTTCCTGCCACACGGTGTTATCACCGTTGAGTTCATCGCGGCTTTGATCTACATAGGCAAGCTCAACAGTTTCACCTAGTTCAATAGTGCCGCTGTCGGGTTGCTCGGTGCCCACTAACATTCGCAGAAAAGTGGTTTTGCCGGCGCCGTTGCCGCCGATGATGCCAACAATACTGCCTTTGGGAATCGAAAAAGTTAGACCTTCTATTAAGCTTTTATCGCCGAAGGCTTTGCTTAAGCTGTTTACTTCAAGAACCTTGTCGCCTAGGCGCTGTCCCGGTGGGATATACAGTTCCTGAGTTTCATTGCGTTTCTGAAAATCTTGTGAGTTGAGCTCTTCGAAGCGTGCGATTCTTGCCTTGCTCTTAGACTGGCGGCCTTTGGGGTTGGAGCGCACCCACTCTAATTCGGATTTGATTGTGCGCTCGTGAGCGGCTTCTTTTTTGGCCTCCGTCTGCAGTCGACTTTCTTTTGTCTCTAACCACGTCGTGTAATTGCCCTCGTAAGGGATGCCGTGGCCGCGGTCAAGTTCCAGAATCCAGCCTGCCGCATTGTCGAGGAAGTAACGATCATGGGTAATTGCCACAACTGTACCCGTGTAATCTTGCAGGAACCGCTCGAGCCACGCCACACTGGCTGCGTCCAAATGGTTAGTTGGTTCGTCGAGCAAAAGCATATCTGGCTTGGATAGCAATAAACGGCATAGCGCGACTCGGCGTTTTTCCCCGCCGGATAAAAGGGTGACGTCCGCGTCCCATGGGGGCAGGCGCAAAGCATCTGCTGCTCGCTCAAGGGTTCGTTCAATCTGCCAGCCATCGACGGCATCGATCTCATTTTGCAGGTTGCCTTGTTGCTCCAGCAGAGATGTCATCTCATCATCGCTCATGGGTTCGGCAAATTTGTCACTGATGACGTTGAACTGCTCAACCAGGTTGATAATCTCCTTGACGCCTTGTTGTACGTTGCCGCGAACGTCAGTAGTTTCATCGAGTTCCGGTTCCTGAGGTAAATAGCCTACTTTAAGATCGGGCTGGGGTCTGGCTTCGCCGTTAAACTCAGTATCTAGCCCAGCCATGATTCTCAGCAAAGTCGATTTGCCAGAGCCGTTGAGCCCAAGTACTCCAATTTTTGCGCCGGGGAAAAAAGACAGTGATATATCTTTGAGAATCTCGCGCTTGGGAGGAACGACTTTGCCAACCTGATGCATGGTGTAAACAAACTGGGCCATTTCATAAAACCTTGCTAAAAAAATAGATTGTCATTATGGCATAGCTGTTGTCATTTTGGGGGCCAAAACCCTTGTTTGTGACTAGATTTCGGGTGCTCATCGCACTGTCATCATGTAGAATGTGGCCTTCTCAAAACGCCTTAACTACCATGGAGACTTCGATGTTTAATTCCGATATGAGTATTTCTGAGTTTGATCCGGAAATCAGCGCCGCTATTGAAGCTGAGCGCACTCGGCAAGAGCAGCACATTGAATTAATAGCCTCAGAAAATCACGCCAGTCCGCTCATTTTTGAGGCACAAGGCTCGGTTTTGACTAATAAGTATGCAGAAGGCTATCCGGGCAAGCGCTATTACGGTGGTTGTGAACATGTGGACGTGGTGGAGACCCTCGCCATTGAACGTGTTAAAAAACTATACGGTGCCGATTACGCGAATGTTCAGCCCCACTCTGGTTCGCAGGCAAATGCCGCGGCTTACATGGCATTGATCAAGGCCGGTGACACAATTCTTGGTATGAGTCTGGCGGACGGTGGTCATTTAACTCATGGTGCTAGTGTAAGTTTTTCTGGCCGTATCTATAATGCGGTGCAATATGGCATCACTGAAACCGGTGAGATTGACTACGATCAAGTTAACGCGCTTGCCCAAGAACACAAACCCAAATTAATCGTAGCAGGTTTCTCAGCTTACTCACGAATCATAGACTGGCAGCGTTTTAGAGATATTGCCGACAGTGTTGGTGCTTACTTTTTAGTGGACATGGCCCATGTTTCTGGTTTGATAGCCGCAGGTGTTTACCCAAGTCCGGTTAACATAGCCGACGTTACGACCTCTACGACTCACAAGACTTTGCGCGGCCCTCGCGGAGGTATCATTTTAGCGAAGTCCAACCCAGAGCTTGAGAAGAAGCTCAACTTTGCAGTTTTCCCTGAAAGCCAGGGCGGTCCCCTTATGCATGTTATTGCCGCCAAGGCGATTTGCTTCAAAGAGGCTATGAGTCCTAACTTTAAGATCTACCAACAGCAGGTGGTCAAAAACGCACAGCTCATGGCGAAAATATTTATCGAGCGTGGCTACGATATCATCTCTGGTGGCACCGATGATCATCTCTTTTTGTTGAGTTTGATTCGTCAGGGGATAACCGGGAAGGCGGCTGATGCAGCTCTTGGGCGCGCTAATATAACGGTGAACAAAAACGCGGTTCCAAATGACCCTAACCCTCCTTTTGTAACAAGCGGATTGCGCATTGGTACGCCGGCAATCACTACTCGTGGATTTAAGGAAGCTGAAATTACCGATCTCACTAACTGGATTTGTGATGTTCTCGATAACATGGAAGATGAGACTGTCATCAACGTTGTAAAAGAAAAAGTGCTTAAGCTTTGCGCTAATTTTCCTGTCTATATTTCTTCTTAACAGGAAATGGAAGTGCTCGGCTAGGGCTTGGTGATAGGGCTAAACTGCAACAATCTATACTGAATGAAAGGTTATTTATGCATTGTCCATTTTGTAGCGCAGTAGATACTAAAGTTATTGATTCGAGACTGGTTACAGAGGGCAATCACGTTCGAAGGCGTCGCGAGTGTGTTACTTGCCAAGAGCGTTTTACAACATACGAGTCTGCTGAATTAGTAATGCCTCGAATTATTAAGGCAGGCGGGATTCGCGAACCATTTAATGAAGACAAATTGCTCGCCGGTTTTAGTAAGGCGCTCGAAAAGCGCCCGGTCAGCATCGAAAACCTTGAAGAAGCAGTGACTCGAATTAAGGCGCATTTACGGTCTACTGGCGAGCGAGAAATACAGTCTCGTGATGTGGGAGAGCAAGTAATGAAAGAACTTCGTCAATTAGATGAAGTTGCTTTTGTTCGTTTTGCCTCAGTTTATCGCTCGTTTAAAGATCTTAACGAATTTCGTGAAGAAATTGACCGCTTGTCTCGCGACAACTCTGATTAGATTCAGATATTGTAAAATGCCCGCATAGTAGGTCGGGGCTCTATTTTTTTGTGGAGCCTGATGACTATATTCCTCTGAACTTGGCTGATCAGATTTATCATGCAGATAATACCTAACGTCAAGCTAGACATTGAGTTTTTTGACTGGCCAGTTCACATGGCACAGGCAATTAATCTCGCTCAAACCGTTATCAACACCGCCCCGAATCCCAGAGTGGGCTGCGTTATTCTGTGCCAAAGCGGAAAGCTTGCGCAGGGGTGGCATGAAATGCCCGGGCAGGCCCATGCCGAGATTATGGCCCTTGCCAATGCCCAAGCCAGTGGTTTGGATGTAAAAGGAGCGACTGTATTTGTAAGCCTCGAGCCTTGTGCTCACCAGGGTCGTACTGGACCCTGCGCAGAGGCCTTAGTTAATGCTGGTGTTGGCAAAGTTGTTATTGCATCTTTAGACCCGAATCCTGTTGTGGCAGGCAAAGGTGTGGCTATTATTGAATCGGCGGGTATTGAGGTTTCACACCTGTCCGATTTCGATGGGCCTGCCCGGTCGATAAATCCAGGCTTCTTCAAACGAATGGAAACCGGTTTGCCCTTTGTAAGAGTGAAACTCGCGATGAGCTTGGATGGCCGTACTGCGCTGGCCAGCGGCGAGAGCAAATGGATCACCAGTGCGCAGTCGCGCCAAGATGTTCAGCGATTACGGGCATCGGTCAGCGCTATAGTCACTGGCGTTGCATCGATACTCAAAGACGATCCATTGATGAACGTCCGTATTGATGAGCTGGGTTTGACCGAATCTGAGAAAGTCTTTAATCAAAAGTCCCTTGGCGTGCAACCTCTCCGTGTTGTTCTGGACAGTAAATTGCGCACACCTACCAACGCAAAAATTTACGGTGTAGGTCCGGTAAAGGTCTTTACTGTGGCTTCTGAGCCAGAAATAGACGCGTACAGCAAATCCATTCCGGCTACTTGCAACGTAGAGGTCATTGCCACCGCGGCGACGCTTACCCGAAGTCAAAAAAGAGTCAATTTGCAATGTGTGCTAGAATCGCTCGCCCAAATTGAGTGCAACGAAGTGTTAGTAGAGGCAGGATCTATTTTGTGCGGCGCTTTTATAGACGCTAATTTAGTCGATGAGTTGGTGGTTTACATAGCGCCTAAACTGTTAGGTGCAACGTCAAAGCCATTGCTTGAGCTTAAAGAGCTGAGCCAATTGGCTCAGGCCCCAGAGTTTAAAGTTGGCGAGTTAAGCCAAATTGGGGACGATATTAAGATTATATTTCATCCCCAGCGGGTCACTTCAAAGTGACGCTGAATAGTAAGAGAGTAGGTTAAAGTTAATACGGGGCCTTCTAATGATAGAAGTGCTGTTTTAAAGTTAGCAGAGTGAGATTGAGTTAAAAGAATGTTTACTGGAATTATAGAAGCTATCGGAAGTGTTAAAAGCCTGCAGGAAATCAAGTCTGAGTGGAGGCTAGTGCTTAAGACTGAAAAGCTGGACATGTCTGATGTAAAACTAGGAGACTCAATCGCAGTTAGCGGCTGTTGTCTGACAGTTGTAGAGATGTCCGATTCAAGCTTTGGAGCCGACGTATCAAATGAGACTTTACGCTGTACTTCGCTGGGCTCGTTAAAACCCGGGTCACGGGTTAATCTGGAAAAAGCTATGATGGCTACCGATCGTTTCGGTGGACATATCGTTAGTGGGCATGTCGATGGTGTCGGAAAATTAGTCACCAGCAGCCAAGAAGGTCAAAGTATCAAACTAACGTTTGCAGTGCCAGATGACTTAAGAAAATATATCGCTGCAAAAGGTTCGATATGTATTGATGGTACCAGTCTGACGGTCAATGAAGTATCAGCTAATAGTTTTTCGATTAATGTTATTCCTCATACTCAAGAAGAAACGATTATCGGTGAATACGGTGTCGGTCGAGTAGTCAATTTGGAAGTTGATTTGGTGGCTCGCTATTTGGAGCGGCTGATGACTGGAGCTCAAGAGTCTACTGGGGGTGGAATTACCAAAGACTACTTGATGGAGCATGGGTTTGGTAAGTCATAGAGATTTGAGCCATTTATTTGTACTACTTATTATTCGCAAAACAGCATTTTCGCTATTTTATAAACGAAGATAAAAAGAGTTAATTTTTTGCCCATGGAATTGAATTCAATAGAAGAAATAATAGACGACCTTCGCCAAGGCAAAATGGTTGTGTTGATGGATGATGAGGATCGCGAGAACGAAGGTGATCTTGTCATCGCGGCGGAGCGAGTGCGAACAGAAGATGTTAATTTCATGGCAACAAACGCTAGAGGTTTGATCTGCCTGACCTTAACTCCTGAGCGTTGCAAGTTTTTGAAGTTGCCGTTAATGGTGGACGACAACAATACGCCCTATGAGACCAATTTCACTGTATCGATCGAAGCGGCCAGGGGCGTCACCACAGGAATTTCCGCGGCAGATAGAGCAAGAACAATTCAAATGGCTGTAAGTCGTGATAGTCAGCCTGATGATATCGTTCAGCCTGGACACGTGTTTCCAATCATGGCTCAGCCCGGTGGAGTGCTCCGCCGAGCAGGGCACACTGAAGCTGGATGTGATCTAGCAAGAATGGCAGGATATTCAGCGTCATCAGCAATAGTAGAAATAATGAATGAAGATGGCTCTATGGCTAGAAGGCCTGACCTCGAAGTGTTTGCCAAAAGGCATGGCCTGAAAATCGGGACTATTGCAGACCTTATTCACTACCGTATTGCCAACGAGCATACGGTGGAAAGGACAGAATCAAATTTTCTACAAACCGAGCATGGCGAATTTAACGTGCACACTTATAAAGATTCACTGAGTGGCAGTACGCATCTGGCCTTTGTAAAAGGCGAAATTGAAGCTGAAGAGCCGTGCTTGGTGAGAGTGCATATTCCTAATACCATTCGAGATACTTGCGAAGTTTTTAACGCCGGCCGAACCAGTTGGTCCTTTGGTTCGGCATTAAAACGAATCAATGAGGAGGGTAAAGGAGTCGCTGTGCTGCTGTCTGAAGAAGACTATGGCCAAAACATGGCTCATAATCTGGCAACAGCCGTTGGCTCTCCAGGTGAGACCCAGCCGACCAGCAGAACCGGCAGTGACCTAACCATAGGAACCGGTTCTCAAATACTTCGGGATGTAGGAGTGGGTAAGATGAGATTGCTTAGTTTTCCCGCGCGCTTTAATGCTATTTCCGGCTTTGATTTAGAAGTTGTCGATTTTGTGGCATTTGATCGTGAAGGCTTGGATGAATAATTATAAAAATTTTGGGTTTTCAGCCTCGCCATGCGAGCAATGCAATAGGAATGGGATATGAGCATTAGAACTATTGAAGGTAACTATAACAACGCTTCAGCAAAATATGCCATTACGGTAACTCGCTGGAATAGCTTTATTGTTGATCGCCTTTTAGACGGCGCGTTAGAAGCTTTAAAGATGCATGGTGTTAGCGAGAAAGACATCACCATCATTAAGGTGCCTGGTGCATTTGAATTGCCGCTGGCAGTCAAAAAGCTGTTGGCATCAGAATCATTCGATGCAGTGATTGCATTGGGGGCAGTGATTCGTGGAGGTACCCCGCATTTTGATTATGTGGCAGGCGAGTGCGTTAAAGGCTTGAGTCACGTTAGCCTCGATAGCTCAGTGCCGGTCACCTTCGGTGTCTTAACGGTTGATTCAATTGAGCAAGCAATTGAGCGAGCGGGCACTAAAGCAGGAAACAAAGGTGAAGAAGCAGCGCTCACGGCGATGGAAATGGTCAGTCTTTCACGCCAGTTGGAAAATAAGTGAGTACTGAAAAAGAGCCTTCTTCGGTCGCACTTACTCACTCAAACCGAAAGCGAATACCGCTAGTTCAGCGCCGCAAAGCCCGCCGAGTTATTCTGCAGGCGGTTTATCAGTGGTTAATGACGCAAGACAATCCCAAGGACATCGCTAAACAATACCGCGAGGAAACCGAAGGTAAAGTTGACTGGGATTATTTCGGTGAAATATTCATCGAAATCCCAGCACAGGTCGAACAGCTCAATGAGCACCTGGCACCAGTAATAGATAGGGAGTTAAAGTCGTTAGACCCTATCGAGAAGTCTTTGCTGTACCTCGGCACTTATGAGCTGGCCTTCCGAGTAGATGTACCTTATAGAGTGGTGATCAATGAGTGTGTCGAGCTTGCTAAAGTGTTCGGCGCCACCGATGGTCATAAATACATAAACGGCGTATTAGATAAGTTGGCGAAAACTTTAAGGGCTGTAGAACGAAGTGCCTAATGCTTTGTCTGAACTATTGGGTTAGGGAAACCTGACCCTTTTTATTGTAAGGTTGTTGGCTTTTGTTTTCGATATTATCTGCAGAGCCATCTGCTCTGCAACTTTTCTATTTTTTACTACCGCTTAACTTACGTCAAACGATCAGTTAGCTATCACTTCACTGTTACTATTATGAGTCTTTCCGAATTCGACACCATATCACAGTACTTCAATAGCGCTAGGCTAGGCTTTAGACGAAGTGGCGTTAGCCTAGGAATAGGTGATGATGGCGCGGTAATCGATCCTCCGCAAGGAGCGCCTATTAGCATGTCTATGGACTTGCTTGTAGAAGGCGTCCATTTTCCTGTCAAAGCAGAGAGTCGGCACATTGCAAGTCGGGCGCTGGCAGTAAATCTCAGTGACTTAAGCGCGATGACGGCAAGACCCCTGTGTTTTACTCTGGGCTTATCTTTGCCAAATTTAGACAATGATTGGCTTGAAGGTTTTAGTGAAGGTCTATCTTCAATGGCCAAGCGCTTTGACTGTCCCCTGGTGGGAGGAGATTTAACCCGCTCACCGGCTGGAACGCCTATAGTGATCGCGATACAAGTTCACGGATACCATCTCGACAATGCACCAGTTTTAAGAAGCACCGCTCAAACTGGGGATGGCGTATTTGTAACTGGATCATTAGGTGATGGTGCAATTGGGCTGTGCAGTTTGGGTTTGGAATCCCATTTAGGAAGTTCGATTGCTTTAGACCTTGCCGCTCTTAGTGAGGAGCATCGATCTTACCTCAGCCGTGCTTACTATGCGCCAGAGCCCCGAATAGACTTTGCGCTAGCTGCGGCCAGTTTGATGACAGCCTGTATCGACATCTCTGATGGTTTGGCGGGCGATCTAGGTCATATACTTACCAGTAGCGGGGTTGGTGCAACGGTGAATAGCACTCTAATCCCATATTCTCTTGCTGCGCTGGCTCATGTTAGTTTGGAGGGCCGCTTACAGGCCGCGCTGTATGGCGGCGATGACTACGAGCTTTGCTTTACAGCTCCTGCACATGTGGCAGAGCAACTTTATCGGATTGCTGCCAGTGAAAATTTAGGCCTGCAGAGGATTGGTGAGATTACTCTGGGGAGCGAGCTGCGCCTGCTAAATGGGAGTGGCATTGAAATTCTAAGCCAAAATCAAGCTTATCAACACTTTGCTCCGAGGGCTTCAGAGCAGTAGTATTGCTTTTGATTAACATAGAGCAGTGCGCTAACTCCCGATGACATGTTTGCTATGAGCAAGACCCCAAAATCAGTCTGGCGCAACCCTATACATTTCCTAGCCTTCGGCTTGGGCAGCGGGGCATCGCCTTATGCGCCGGGAACCTTTGGCACTGCAATGGCAGTAGTGATCTACTGCTTGCTGCCAGCAATGTCAGTGTTGGTCTACGTGATATTCCTTGTAATAACCAGTTTGGTAGGCATTTATCTTTGTGACAAGACCTCCAAAGATCTTGGCGTTCACGATCATGGAGGCATAGTCTGGGACGAATTTGTAGGCTATTGGATTACCATGTTTCTAGCCCCCAGCGGCTGGGTTTGGATAATATTGGGCTTCATATTTTTTCGTATTTTCGATATATGGAAGCCATGGCCCATAAAATGGGTGGACAAAGAAGTTCATGGGGGCGTCGGAATCATGCTAGATGACGTTTTAGCAGGTATAATGGCGGCTCTGTGTATCCAAGCTCTGGCATTTTGGTTGCTGTGAGATCTAGAGATATAAAAGTAGTTGGCATTCCACATTGCCCGTAAAGAGGAAAATCTGTTGTCAGTAACCTTTGCCGCATCGGCTCAATTGCCCACCCAGTGGGGGCTATTCACTATCCACGGATTCGAAGAAACAGCCACAAGAAAAGAACATGTTGCTTTGGTGTTAGGCGATATAGATTCAGTAGATTCTGTGCTGTGCCGGGTTCACTCTGAATGCCTGACAGGCGACTGTATGTTTAGTTTGCGCTGTGACTGTGGGCCTCAATTGCAACACGCCATGCAAGCGGTGGCTCAAGCGGGAAGTGGCATAATCCTCTATCTACGCCAAGAAGGCCGAGGTATTGGCTTGCTGAATAAGATTAAAGCTTACGCGTTGCAGGATTCAGGGGCTGATACGGTTGAGGCTAACGAACAGTTAGGTTTTGATGCCGATGGTCGTGAGTATGCTATCTGCAAACCCATGTTTGAGCACTTCAAGGTCAGTAAGGTCAGGTTAATGACGAACAACCCTCGCAAAGTCGAAGCACTAGAGAGCATGGGTGTGGAGGTGACCGAAATTGTTCCTATCCACATGGGATCAAACCCTCACAATGAAAGCTACCTGGCTGTTAAGGTCGATAAGCTTGGTCATATGATGTAGTTGAATTGAGATTGGCGTAGCTGAAATTTGGGTCATCATATTCATCATGGCTTCTATCTAGTTCGCAGAGAGTTAACCTTTGAGCGCAATAGACTTACCACCAAAAAAACGCATTATTATTGATTTCATTCGTCACGGAGAGCCTGAGGGTGGAGATATCTTGCGGGGACGAGTAAACCCAGTGCTGACAGCCCAAGGCTGGTCTCAAATGCGCAACGCAGCCGCTTTGGATGATAGCCACAAAGCGTCAGCTCTAACTCCGCCTTGGACCCATATAATTTCTTCACCGCTTTTACGCTGTCGCGAGTTCGCTGACCGCACTGCTAGCTCAGTTAAACTGTCAGCTAGCATAGAGGATCAGTGGCAGGAAATTGACTATGGCGATTGGGATGGAATGTTGATCAGTGATTGGCGTAAGGTCGCTGCTGAGCAGTTCAAAGCGTTTCAGACAGACCTCGCCGCATTGGCGCCACCGAATGGCGAAGATTACCTTTCTTTTAAAGAAAGGATTCAATCATCATTTGAAAGATTGGCTGAATTGCCTGATAAAAGTCATGTTCTGGTTGTGACTCATGGTGGGGTGCTAAGGGTCGTGCTGCCAACCGTTCTAGGTATGCCGTTAAATAAAAGCTTCCCGCTTTTTATTCCCTTCGCTTGCTATAGCCGGATTAGTGTTGATGTTGTTGAGGGGAAAATGTATTCGGCGCTCATGTTTCATAACGGCGCCGAATACGCTGCGGGCAACTACAAGTGATTAAAGAATAGCGAGTAGACTTCATCGCAATTTACCTAACCCACCTGATTAGTAGTCGATTCCTTTTTGAACTTTGACTCCATCATAAAACGCATGCTTAGACTCACCCAATTCGGTAACCGTGTCGGCAATTTCAATAAGTTCTTTTGAGGCACTGCGACCGGTAACGATAACGTGCTGCATCGGAGGGCGGTTCTCTAATGCGCTAATCACCATCTCCTTGTCAAGATAACCATAGGTGAGCATGTAAGTTAGTTCGTCCAGCAAAACCACGTCAACGTCTTTATTATTCAATAACTCAGCTGCTTTTTCCCAGGTTGCCACAGCGGCCGCAATGTCTGCCTCACGGTCTTGGGTCTCCCAGGTGAAACCAGTGTTCATGACATGAAATTCGACCTGTGGGTGATCTTGAAACAATAGATGTTCTCCGGTTTCCCAAACGCCCTTAATGAATTGGATGACTCCGCAGCGTAAGCCGTGACCAACGCTGCGGGCCAGCATGCCAAATGCAGAAGAACTTTTACCCTTACCGTTTCCTGTGAGGACTATCATAAGACCCTTATCAATAGTTGCTTGAGCAATCTTGCCATCGATATGGGCTTTTTTACGTTCCATTGCTTTCTTATGACGTTCGTTTCTTTCATTCTGCTTTGACACGTTTATCTCCGTTCACTGTTAATTGAAAAGGGTGGCAGGCTCAGAAATTCAATCGAAGACCTACATAAGAACCTCTGTCTGCTGAATTAAAATCAAATATTTCTTGATATTCTTCATCCAAAAAATTCTCAATTCTCGCGTAGATTTCTATTGTTTCATTAATTTTGAAATTTGCATTTATATCCAGCACGCCGAAGTTTTCCAAGGAGACCACTCCACCTCCTATCTCATCAATAGAGTCTTCCGAGGTGCGGTAGAACGCGTTAAAAGATAAGCGTTCATCTGTGCTGTTGTATGAGACGCCAATATTGGTCAAGGCTTCAGGCCGACGTCTGCGTTGTAGACCGTTGGGGCGCTCGGTGTCATTGTAAGTGTAATTGGCGGTTAGGTTCCAATTACTATTAAGCGCAAAATTGCCAGACAGTTCAACACCTTTAGACGTGCTAGTGCCGATATCTTGCAGATAGCCGCTGAAACCAGCGATGTCAAAAACTATGGCATCTTCGATTTTTTGATCAAAGTAAACAGCTTCCAATTTAAGGCGTGTACCGGAATAGTATTCAACCCCAATCTCGAAACCCTCGCTATTTTCTTCTTTAAGGGTTACTAGCGAAGCTGGTGGAGACGCAAATGCGCCTGCGTTATAAGCAACTTCGGCAGGTGCTGGTGCTCGAAAACCTGTTCCGAAACTCGATTTGAATTTAATCGTATCGGTGGAGTTAAGCTCCATCAAATAAGCGCCGGTTACTCGATAGCTTGTGTGTTCACCGAATTCATCGTTGTCATCTTGACGCACACCGGCAGTGAAAAACAGTGTTTCCGAGAATTTGCTAAGGGCCTCAACGTAGAACCCTTTATTATCGCGAGTCGCATTATTGTTACTTTCTTCTTCTAAATCCACGCCAAATACTAGATCGAGTTGTTCAAGGCTCTTAAGTTGGCCGACATATTCCCAGCGCTCTAATTCGCCAAGAGCGGAAAAAGACGAAACACCAAGGGCAAGATTGTCACGGTCACTTTCTATGTTGGAATATGCCAAGGAATGACTCATAGATTCGGTAGAGTAAACAGCACCGAGTCGGGTGGCTTGTAATTCAGAGATCGAATTACAGTCGTGAACTGTGCCGCCGGAAAAGCAGCCGTCAAACTGTGCGTTGGCATTTACGTCACGATGAACTAAGTCGATTCTCAGGTTCTCTGAAACGTTGAGACCGACTCGCGCGTGAATAGTATCGTTATCGTAGCCGTCGTCATCCATTAAAACATTGTCTGAATCTCGGGTATTAAAGCCGTCAACGTCTAAGGTGCTGGCAGATATAAAAAAGTCGGCTGTGTCGTTGCCGCCGCTTATGTCGCCTGAAACCTGAGTTGTTCCAAAGCTGCCGGATTGCATGTCTACGTTACCGTCAAGCCCGCTACTGCCGCGTCTTGAGGTGATGTTGATAACTCCACCTGCGTCGGCTCCGTAGCTTAAGCCCTGTGGTCCACGGAGTATTTCGACCCGATCGATACCTGAACTCACGACATGTTGAAGTTGGGGGCCAACTTGAGTGCCACTGGGATCAGCAAGCTTCAAACCATCAAAACGTAAAAGGGTTCTAAACCCTTCTTCACCCCGGATACGAAGAGATGTCGCTGCTCCTATGCCGCCGTTGCGAGAGACGCTGACCGCTGGAAGTTGACGAATAATATCAGTGAGAGATTGATTGCCGCGTGCGGTGATTTCCTCTTTTGTTAAGATTGATACAGAAGTGCCAACTTGTTTGGTAGGAACCGGTATGCGGTTAGCTACGACGATGATTTCTTCTAATGGATCGATTGATTGTCCAAGAGTGTTGTGGCTCAACAGCAAAGCCGCTGCCATTGTAGTAAGGGTAAAAGGTAAGCTTTTCATTTTAGTTCCCAATGAATCTGCGGGCCTAATCGCTAACGCGACGGCTAATAAGTTTCAGGTTCAGTAGGGAGGGAATAGGCAGGAGAATCCTAATAACAAGATTCCTCCACTGATGTAGCCCTCCGCTGCATCTGGTAGTGACTTTATATAGGCTGGTATCGGACTTGCTTTTGAAACTCGTATCGAGGTTTCAGTGGCTTACCGTTGCGGGGGCAGTGTTGGATTTACACCAACTTCCCAATTAAGTCAGCCGGCCTAGCGCTGGCACCTAATAAAGAATATTCGTATCAGAGCACCGAGATGACCTGATTCGAACAGCGAGGAGTCTATAGACAAGCATTTGTTGAGTCAATTGACATCTAAAGACTGGGTCTTTGACAGTTCGAAGGACTAGTCTCTATAATCACTGCAGTCTTAGGTGCCTGTATGATGGATAAAATCAGTACAGGGTAAACGGGAACGCAGGTAATATTGAGCTTTACGGCTCACAAATCCTGGGCTGCCCCCGCAACGGTAACTTCTCATGGCATTTGTCATTGGAATAAGCCCGATACCGGCCTGAGCTATGTGATTCTCATAACGTGCAGCAATGCGTCTGAGGGTCGCTCGGTAATAAGCGGAGGGCTTATCTGAATCGATCAAGGAATATTCTTTTCCTGATTTTTTCTCTAATCCCTTCTTCCGAATCATTGGCCAGAGCTCTCAGCTTACGGGTTATGCCGATAATTCCCCCTGTTTTTCTAGCACTGCGATGGACTGAAAAAAATGGCTAGCCACAAAGAAAAAATGCAAAAACAGAAAGAAAAGGTGGACGCAAACATCGCCAAGGCGGAAATTGATCGCGGCACTGTTTTATTGCTCACAGGCAATGGTAAAGGTAAAAGTAGTTCTGCCTTTGGTATGGTAATGCGCTGTTTAGGACACGGCTATAGGGTTGGAATTGCGCAGTTTATTAAGGGCACTTATTTCACTGGCGAGAAAGAATTTTTAAAACCCATGACCGATATGATTGAATTCCACCAAATGGGTACAGGTTTTACTTGGGAGACACAGGACAAATCCCAAGATATAGAGGCGGCTAAAAAACTCTGGGTCATCGTTGAAAAGATGCTGAAAGATGAATCACTCTACTTAGTTGTTCTCGATGAGCTTACCTATATGATCGCTTATAACTACCTCGATGAAGATTTGATTATCGACGCTATTAGAAATCGTCCGGAGTCACAAAGTGTGGTTATTACCGGCCGTGGTGGTGGGGCAGCCCTCAAAGATTTTGCCGATACAGTTTCCGAGATAAAAGCAATAAAGCATGCCTATCAGGCTGGCATTAAGATGCGTAATGGGATCGACCTTTGATGGTTTATGTTTGTAGAACGAAGCCTCCATGCCTAGCTTAACTTTAATGGTGCAAGGCACGACCTCGGATGCAGGGAAATCTGTCTTGGTTGCCGGCCTCTGTCGATTGCTGGCACGCAGGCAAGTTAAGGTCGCCCCGTTTAAGCCACAAAACATGGCGCTTAATAGCGCGGTTACGATCGAAGGTGGCGAAATTGGTAGAGCGCAAGCGGTGCAGGCCCAGGCCTGTTTCCTGGAGCCGCGCAATGACATGAACCCGATTTTGATTAAGCCCGAAGCAGATAGCGTCGCTCAAATTATTGTACACGGGAAGGTTCTAGAAACCATGGATGCACAGTCATACCATGCTTATAAGAAGACCGCGCTGAGCTTTGTAGTGGAATCTCATGTTAGATTGGAAAAGGAATTTGAATTCATTGTCGTTGAAGGTGCTGGCAGCCCGGCTGAGATAAACCTGCGAGAAAATGACGTAGCCAATATGGGTTTTGCAGAGGCTGTTGATTGCCCTGTGGTTTTAATAGCAGACATTGACCGTGGTGGTGTTTTCGCAACAGTAGTGGGAACTCTCGAACTATTATCCGAATCAGAGCGCGACCGCGTCTGCGGTATTGTCATTAACCGGTTTCGCGGTGATATTAAATTACTTGAATCAGGCCTACGTTGGCTGGAGGATAAAGTGGGCAAGCCAGTTATAGGGGTGTTGCCGTACTTGAAAGAGTTTTACCTAGATGCAGAAGATGCCATTAACGCAAAGCAGCTCTTGGACCTAGAAGTTTCTCATCTAAAAGTTGCGGTTATCGTTTTTCCTAGAATCAGCAACCATACAGATTTTGATCCCCTTCGTTTGCACCCTCAGGTTGATCTTACTTATCTTTCTCCCATGGACAGGATTCCTGAATGTGACTTGCTTATCTTACCTGGCTCGAAAAGTGTTAGATCAGATTTAGCCCAATTGGTTAAAAACGGCGGTGCAGATAATATAGCTCGCCATTTGCGCTACGGCGGAAAACTGTTAGGTATCTGTGGTGGCTTTCAAATGTTGGGCGAGGTGATTGATGATAGCAACGGCGTCGAAAGCGCGTCCGGCGTTACTAAAGGTCTAGGATTTTTGGAAATGAAGACTATCCTCAAGCCTAGCAAACACTTGAGGCGGCGTGAAGGCACATTAAGTTTTAGCAAAGCCCATGCGGTTGGATATGAAATTCACTGTGGTGAATCTAGTGGCCCAGCTCTGAACCAGTCATTTATTCAGTTTGTAGACGGTTCATCTGACGGTGCTCTGAGCGGTGATGGTCAGATCATCGGGACTTATTTGCATGGTCTTTTTGATGACCCTGCTTCAGCAAAGGCGTTGCTGTCTTGGGCAGGTCTCGACAGCTTGCACCATGTTGACGTGGCAGAAATTCGGGAGCAACAGTTGGAACGTCTCGCTGATGCTTTAGAGGAGCATGTCGAAGTGGAAAAGCTTTTTCCAGCCGTATTTAATCGCACTGATTTAGAAAATAAATTCACCCAAAGCGGTAGAACGAGGCAGGTCCCTTGGAGAGAATAAACCATCGATTGTTTATCTTTTTTTTGCTGTGCGTGCTGCCACTGATAATGTTGGTGTACCTGTCTGTAGGGCCTAGTTGGATTCCTCCATGGCGTATATTCTCGCTACTGGGCGATACTGGGAATGTAGATTCGACGGTGATTCGTGAAGCCACGATCGTTAGCGCCATTCGTTTGCCTAGAGTGTTAATGGCAGCCTTTGTTGGGGCATGCCTTGCTTGCTGCGGAGCGGCGATGCAGGGGCTTTTTAGGAATCCACTTGCCGATCCTTCACTAATTGGTGTGTCTAGTGGTGCCTCAGCCGGTGCCAGTTTTATGATTGTTTTTGGCGCCGCTTGGCTAGACAGCAGCCAAGTTCTTGGCCTTTCTATGGTAAGTGTCGGTGCTGTAGCCGGCGCCGTGGTGGCTGTATTTTTGGTCTACAAGTTGGCTACCGATAGCTACGGTACATCTGTAATAACGATGCTTTTATCTGGTGTCGCGATCAGCGCCGTGGCAAGCGCCATGAATAGTATGTTTAGCTATTTTGCTGATAGCGAAATGCTGCGAAGAATAAACGTGTGGGAGATGGGTAACTTAGATGGCGCTAATTGGGAGCGGGTTGCTCTAATTGCTGCAGTTGCCGGTGTCTTACTGTGGCGTTTGCCTAGCCATGCTTTGGCGTTAAATGCATTTTTACTTGGCGAGTCCGAAGCCCGTTACCTTGGGATCAATGTGGATTGGGTTAAAAAAGAATTAGTTTTGCTAACCGCCCTTGCTATTGGGATTAGCGTCGTGATCTCTGGAAATATCGCCTTTGTAGGGCTTGTGGTTCCTCATATCTTGCGTGGCTTCATCGGGCCCGATCACCGTTACTTGTTGCCGAGCTGTGCCGTAGCAGGCGCGATGCTGCTGATAGTAGCCGATCTGATTGCAAGAACAATTATTGCTCCTGCTGAGCTTCCCGCTGGAATTTTGACTTCACTGGTGGGTGCCCCGGTTTTCTTTTACTTACTGGTAAAAAGTAAATCGCTTAATAACCCTGAGCGCCTTTAAGGCAGGGTGATAATATTCCAATGACACTAAAGATTCATAACGTAACAGCAAAAATTAGCTCTGCTATATCGCTTGTTGATATAGCGTTTGAGGTTGAGGCGGGCTGTGTCACTGTTGTTATTGGGCCCAACGGCGCTGGCAAGACCAGCTTGTTGAGAGCTATTTGCAGTGACCTACCCTTAGGCGATGGGGTGATTACGCTAAACCAAAAAGTTATTTCTCAGTGGGATGCCCAGTCCAAGGCCACGCTGCTCGGTATATTGCCCCAACGATCTTCTCTTGAATTTCCTTTCACCGTTGAGGAAGTAGTCACCATGGGGAGAATCCCTCATAGCACTTCGAATAGTCAGAATCGTGAAATCGTCAATAAGGCCTTGGCGCTGGTGGATTGTAATCATCTTATTGCTCGCTCATTTATTAATCTGTCCGGTGGCGAGAAACAGCGGGTGCAACTTGCCCGCGTGGCTGCTCAGGTTTGGGATGCGGTTGATGCTGGTGATCGTTGCCTCATCTTAGATGAACCAACCGTTTCATTGGATCTCGCTCATCAGGAAATGGTTGTTCGGATGTTCGAGTTTTTCGCAGCACAGGGTGTCGCTATATTGGTTGTATTGCATGACTTAAATTTAGCCGCTAAATGCGCCAGTCAAATTTTAGTACTCAAGAATGGTCGCAGTGCGGCATTAGGAAAACCTGAAACGGTTCTGACTGAGGAAATGCTGAAAGATGTTTTTAGTATTTCGGCTAAAGTGATAAGTAATCCAGTGAACGGTAAACCAATGGTGGTGACATGAAAAAGCAGCCAAAATCCTTAGCCAACCTACACTTTATTTTAGGTGGTGCTCGTTCTGGTAAAAGCCGTTTAGCGTTGGCGAGCGCTCAACAGATTGCAAGCAGCATTGGTGCATCGCTTGTGTTCATTGCCACAGCGACTGCAAATGATGAAGAGATGCGCAAACGTATCGAAAAACATCAGCTTGAAAGGGTTTCCACTGACGGTGAGAACCCCTGGGCTCTGGTAGAGGAGCCATTACACCTAGCGAGCTCACTGCTTCAAAACGATGGTAAGGGAAAAGTAGTAGTGGTGGACTGTTTGACGCTTTGGATAAGCAACTGCCTTCATCACAATGTTTGGGATAAGCAGGAAGATGAGTTGTTGAATTGCCTAGAGCAGCTGAAATGCGAGGTGATTTTCGTCAGCAATGAAACTGGCCTAGGTATTGTACCGATGGGCGAACTGACAAGGCAATATGTTGATGCCAGTGGGTTTTTTCATCAGCGTTTGGCCCAGCATTGCGCTCATGTGGTTTTTACCGTAGCGGGCTTGCCTCATATTCTAAAAGATGAAAGACACTTAAAACGCAGTGTGTAAGCGAGTCAAACCGCAATTGTATTTTTAGATTAGGAAACACATGGCTAAGCATTGGTACCACAAAAAAACCAAGACAATTGACAGTGAAGCCATTACTGGCGCATTGGTTAGGCAGGCAGTCCTTACCAAGCCAGCAGGATCACTTGGTCGCTTAGAGGAGATCGGAGTCAATTTTTCTGGCTGGCAAAGCGCGGAAAAACCGTCTTTGGATAAAGTTCAAATTGCTGTGTTCGCAGCAGACCACGGCATTGCCGAGGCCGGTGTTTCTGCTTTTCCGCAGCAAGTGACGGTGGAGATGGTGAAAAACTTCGCTCGTGGCGGCGCTGCTATTTCAGTTCTGGCGAAGCAGTTGGGTGCACGATTTTCTATTATAAATATGGGGACAGCCTTTCCTTGTGAGGAATCGTCCGGGCTGATCTCTAGCCCTGTTGCAGCGGGCACTCATAATTTCGCCAAGCAAGCTGCGATGTCATCTGCCCAGCTTGAGCAAGCCTTGCTTCGGGGTTCCGAGGCTGTATTGGCTGACAGCCAGATATTTGTTGGTGGTGAGATGGGGATAGCTAACACCACGTCGGCGGCCGCTCTGGGCTGCGCGTATCTTGGTCTCGATGCCGCCCAGCTTACCGGCCGTGGCACAGGTGTTGATGATGTAGTGTTGCGCCATAAAATGAAATTGATAGATTCAGCTCTAGATTTGCATAAAGAGGTTGCAACCACTGCCTTCGAAAAGCTTCGCTGTTTTGGTGGTTTTGAGATAGCGGCGCTAGCAGGTGCCTACATTGCCTGCGCCCAAAAAGGTGTGCCGGTGCTGGTTGATGGTTTTATTAGTACCGCAGCGGCAGTGGCAGCAGTGTCTTTAAATTCGGGGGTTCGCGATTGGATGCTATTTAGCCATTATTCTCAAGAATTCGGTCACAGGCATTTGCTAGATTTTTTGGATGCCAGCCCTCTGCTAGATTTTCAAATGCGGTTAGGCGAAGGCAGTGGTGCAGCACTTTGCGTGCCGCTGCTTCAGTCGGCGTGCTTACTGCAGTCCGAAATGGCTACCTTTGAAGAAGCCGCAGTCAGGGTAAGCAGGTAGATGAATGATAGCGATGAAAAAGTAGGGTCAGCCAAGAGTGAAAAGCTGAATGCATGGGGCCGTGCCTATGAGTCACTGCGCACGGCTTTAGCGTTCTTAACTCAAGTTCCGGTTGGTAGTGATGTGTGCTTTGATGATGATTCTATTCGCCATTCAATTCTTTTTTATCCTGTTATTGGCTTGCTGTTAGGCGCTGTCAGTTACTTCGCCGCCAGCTTAATGCCGTTTACCTTGATTTTAAACTCGGCGCTGATCGTATGCTTTTTAGTAATGTTAACTGGCGGGCTTCATCTCGACGGCCTAGCCGATTGCACAGATGCTTGGTTTGGGGGCATGGGAGATAAAGTAAGAACTCTCGAAATCATGAAGGATTCCCATAGCGGGGCCATGGCAGCTGTGTCAGTGTCGATGTTTCTCCTTGTTAAAACAGCTGCGGTTTATGAAGTGCTGGAAGCTGAGCAATTTGCTCTGTTGATTTTGGCGCCAGTGCTTTCCCGCCTTTCTGTGCTTGGCTTGTTTATGTCTACTCCCTACATTGGTCTCGGACCAATCGGCAAAGCAATCTCCACATCCAACCCTATTCACCTTTATGTGACGTTGATTACAACTGTTGTGCTGTGTTTCTTCGTGATTCCAAAAGGAGGGTTAATTCTGCTGTTGGCACTCGTTTTTGGTCTTGCCTTGCTGCTTCGAAAACTTATGCTAGCCCGCTTGCAAGGGTTTACTGGAGACTGTGCAGGTGCGCAAATTGAATTGCTTGAAGCTTTCGTGTTAATTGGTGGCAGTCTTGTGGTGTCTTAATTTGGAATCAGCAGGGGTGGCGATGGCTTGCGCTCTTGCCATCGATTATTTGTTTGGTGAGCCTAAGCGATTCCATCCTCTAGTTGGCTTTGGCGCTATCGCAAACTGGATCGAATCTGTACTTAATGGGAATTCGATAGTCAAAAGTTCCAGCGGTTCTAGGTTAAGTGGCGCTCTTGGATGGATATTATTGTGTATCCCGTTGCCGATAATTTTAGCTAGCGTTCTTATTAAACTCCCGCCATCATGGGCTTTCTTGTCATCCGTATTCAGTCTTTATCTTTGCGTCGCGCCGAACAGTCTTGCTAAACATGCCTATGCAATCGAGGGCAGTCTCGCGAAAAATGATCTTAAAAAGTCGCGAGTAGCACTTAGTGCAATTGTGAGCCGTGATTGTGGAGAATTAGATTCCAAGCAAATTGCGGCGGGATCAGTAGAATCCGTTTTAGAAAATGGCAGCGATGCAGTGATAGCGCCGCTTTTTTGGTATTTTCTACTCGGTGCTCCGGGTGTTGTATTCTACCGATTAGCGAACACTCTCGATGCTATGTGGGGTTATAGAACTAAGCGTTTCAATAACTTTGGCTTTGCTGCGGCTAAACTGGATGACCTTTTAAATTGGGTGCCTGCTCGTTGCTGCGCATTTCTCTATGGTGCAGGTGGCAATTTCTTAAAAGCCATAGGATGCTGGCAAAGCCAAGCCAGGCACTGGTCAAGTCCAAATGCAGGTCCAGTAATGGCAAGTGGAGCGGGTGCACTAAACTTAGTAATTGGAGGCAGCGCTTCTTATCATGGGCAAGAAGAGTCGCGTCCAGTTTTAGGAATTGGAGAAATGCCCAATGAAGGGGATATTCGGCGCAGTGTGAATTTGGTCAACAGGGCAACGGCCTATTTTGTTTTAGTAATTTTACTTTGGGAGCTGTGCCTTTGTTATCTCGCCACGGTGGCAATTTAGTCGCGGCATCTACGGAATTTGGTATTCCAAAGGAGCGATGGATAGATCTGTCTACTGGAATAAGCCCTTGGGTCTGGCCTGTGCCTGATATCCCTGATGCAGTCTGGCGACGTTTGCCTTGTGAAGATAATGATCTAGAAATTGCTGCGGGGCTTGCCTATGGCTGTGAGCCAAGTGCAGTTCTTGCTGTGCCAGGTTCGCAGTATGCGATTCACAAGATACCCGGTCTCGTTTCTAGTTTAGTATCGATATCAGTTTCGACAAAGAAAGGATGCGCTGTGGCTATACCCACAGCGGGTTACCGGGAGCACAAACTGTCATGGGAATCAGCTGGGTATGATATTTTGTCTTACTCTAGCGAAATTCAGTTGCTTGAAATGGTGAATAAAGAACTGATTCAGTGCGCTGTAGTAATCAATCCAAATAATCCAACAACTCAAACGATGGCTCCGAAAATTCTGTTGTTGATCGCCTCTAAATTAGCTGCTCGTCAGGGCTTTCTGATTGTAGATGAAGCTTTTGTCGATGTGGACCCGGAGCTCAGTGTTAGCCACTTTTGTCCAGCGCCAGGATTAATAGTACTGCGGTCGGTTGGGAAGTTTTTTGGAATAGCGGGTATTCGGCTAGGCTTTGTTTTGGGTGACCAAGGTTTGCTCGCGAGGATTAAAAATTCCCTGCCTCTGTGGACAGTCACTACAGTATCGCGGTGGCTGGGAGAACAGGTGCTGCGCGATATCGATTGGCAGCTGAGGCAGCGCAGTAGGCTGAGAATACAAAGCAAGGAGTGGATGGAATTAATAGCAATCCGATATCCCGATTTATCTCTGCAGCTAAACCCACTGTTCGTCACAGCTGCTTGCGAGCCTAAAGAATCCTTGAGGATCTACCAATCATTGGCCAAGCTAGGCATCTTGGTTCGTTTGTTTACATTAGATGAAGGTTTCAGTGGGCTTAGGTTTGGCCTGCCGAGTGAATATGAATGTCAGGAATTTAAAAAGAGGTTAAGCGAATCCCTAACCGCATACGCTTAAAGAAAATTATGATGAGACATAAAAATATTGCTGTGAGAAAGCCTAGAATCTTTATTGGGATCATAAGTTTAAATTTGTTCTTTGGGTTGTTCCTGCCTGCTTTTGCCGTCGCTCAAATCAGCGTGATTGATGACTTTGGTAACATTGTTACTTTACAAGAACCTGCTAAGCGAATAGTCAGCTTGGCACCTCATATTACCGAAACGCTTTATGCCGCAGGTGCCGGCGACAATATAATTGCGACGGTACGTTATAGCGACTATCCTCCATCGGCGTTAGATATTCCGATCATTGGATCTTATAAAGAAGTGTCTTACGAGTCATTGCTCAGCATGAATCCAGATCTAGTGATTGTTTGGGCTAGTGGCAACGGAGATGAGATCACCGCGAGAATCAAAAGTTTGGGTCTTACTGTTTTTCTGGATGAGCCGCGAGAATTAGAAGACATCGCATCTTCACTGCGCCGATTTGGCAAGCTTACAGATAACGAAGAGATCGCCGAGGCGCAGGCGGCTAGTTTCATGGAGAAGCTTGTCGTTCTAAGGCAGGATTATAATGAGGATGAAATCCTCGATGTATTCTACCAAGTTTGGAATGACCCGTTAACCACATTGAACGGAGATCATCTTATCTCCAATATAATTCGCCTTTGCGGCGGGCGCAATATCTTTGCAGACGTCATTCCCTTGGCTCCTGTTGTTAACGCTGAATCGGTATTAACTGCCGACCCTCAAGTTATAGTGGTTAGTGGCATGGGTAGCGACCGGCCTGAGTGGCTGGACGAATGGAAAGCTTGGCCGGGCTTGGCGGCAAATGATAATGACCAACTTCACTATATTCCACCAGATCTACTCCAGCGAAATTCTCCGAGGGTGATACAAGGCGCCCAGCTATTGTGTGAGATACTTTCAAAAGCGAGGACCGTTTACTCTCAGTAATCTAATAACTGTGTTTTAAGTACCGTCTATTTTCAGTTTTCATGAATTTCTTATGCACCCTATGGCGAGCTGATTCAACCAAGCGGCTGTTCATTAATTCTACATAAGCTGATAACTTATAGAAAAAGCGTTACCAACAAACGTCATAAAAATAACTATTGGGGATATTGACAGCTATGTTCAGCTGGCTAGAAAATACCTCGCTCGCTCTCTGGGTTAGTGAATCCTACTATGCCTATCCGGCACTGCTCAGCCTTCATATAGTTGGCTTGGCGATGGTTGTGGGCCTATCTTCTATGCAGAATTTAAAGCTGCTAGGTCTGTTCTCTGGGCTGACGTTAGAGGGGCAGTCTGCCCTGATAAGGTTGGCGCTGACAGGCTTTTGCTTAAACCTTTTTTCTGGACTGTTGCTGTTCTCGTCTCAAGCGAGCTACCTGGTCACCAGTTTGCCTTTTCTGCTTAAGATAAGCTTTATTGCCACTGCGATGGTGGTGTCAGTATTGATTCAAGTGCGAATCAAAAGTCCGCAGTTAGAAAGTTTATCTCTGAAAACTCTAGCGCTGGCTTCGTTGCTGCTGTGGTCATCTGCAATTATTGCTGGGCGATTAATCGCCTATGTTTAGGGGGCAATAAACATGTTGGAATCATTCGCAATTGCCATTGTTGACAGCTCGTTGACTCAGTGGATACAAGCAAACTATTGGTTGTGGCCGATACTGGAGATTGCTCACTTTATGGGCTTATCTTTGTTAATCGGCGGTCTTCTAATTGTGGATTTGAGTTTGGCGGGACTGCTAAAGCTGCAGCCACCGGTCACTCATAAGCTGCTGCCAGTTGTGCTGATTGGTTTTGGTATTAACCTGGTGACGGGAATTTTATTCTTTTACGGTGACCCTATGCGCTACTCGGTGAATATTGGATTTCAAATTAAGATGTGCCTCATTGGCTTAGCCGGAATTAACGCACTTTTCTATCACTGGAAGCTAGGCCCCCTGATGGCAGATTGGAACTCTGAGTCTCCGCCCCCGCTCGCAAAACTGATAGCAACTACTTCGCTCACAGCCTGGATGGGGGTTTTGTTGTTCGGAAGGCTTATTCCCTACGTCGGCACTGGCTAGCTAAGGTTCCTGGGTTTGGTAAATTTAGTCGTCATACTTGGAGGGGAAAAAGCGTACCGATGCTCTTGACGCTTCCGCGTCACAGTCGTAAACATCAAGCTTGTAACCCTTGGCTGCTGGCAGCCAACGCGTGGTGTAGGACGCAGGCTCAAGCAGAAACATCGGGTCTTCCAGGGTCAGGGTCATGTTCAGTTGCTCACCTTCTATCCAATATTTTTCAGTCAGAATTTTTTGTGCTGAAGAAGGAATACCGTTGTAATCATCAAAGCCCGCAATGTCGAAAACAAAATGGGTTGTGGTGACAATCAAAGCATCGTCTTCATATGTGCCAACTGAGAATCCCTGCAAGCTAAAATCTACAGCAGATGGTTCGCGTCCGTCCAACCAAATTGTACGTAGTTGATCGTCTTTCTCATACCGCAGTAAGACTCGATCAGGCCACTGGGTGATTTGCATATGATAGGGATCATATTGAATCGCAGGCGACGAAGCAGGTTGGCAATCGTACTTTGGTGCGACTGTTTCTTCCCAGACTTCTTGATAGGCCTTGGCACGTGCATTTAGTTTGGGAAAGTTGGTTTCGTTCCATGGCATATCAACCCCGTTTACCGGGCGCACGCTAAAACCGCCGTCCCAAATTCGTTCAAGGTCAGGAATCGTGTCAAATCTTTGGGCCTGAACCTGATTTGTAGCCAGAGATAGCGCTAGGGTTGCCGTTAGCGCTACGCTCTTAGTTAAATTTAGATATAGGTTGGATCTCAAAGTAGTAAATAAGGTCATCGTTTTCTCCTCCCAGCTTAGCGGTTTGAATCGCGTTCTTTAACGCCGCGGCCGGCAACAATAGGGCTGCCATCTTCACGAGTCATTCGCACACAGCAAATCCCATAGGAGCCTTTTGCTCGCGAGCGTTGGCCATTCATTTTGACTACTGTGCCGATGGCTAGCGACTCAGGGGTCCAGCCTACTCGGCGCAAACTAACCGGCGCCCCTAGCTCGACTTGCCACTCAACAGTTTGACCATCATCACCGGGACCATCAAGATATAGAAAGGCGTGGGGATTTCTAAACACAAAGCGGCTGACAGGACCTTCAATCTCAACTCTAGTTTCTGGATCATAAAACGGAGCGCTAGCATGGTGGGCTATAACTGGGGCGACTAAAAGCGCTGCACTAACAGCGGAGGCGGCTGCAATTGCCACTAAAAAACGAGGGGTCTTCATAGCTAATTCCTTTTTAATGCTTCTTATTGTTAGATTCATACTACAGGATTTTATCGAACTTGGAAAAAGGGCTATCGGGCGGTGTGAGGAGCTGTTGGGTAGGTTTGCTTTGCGCGTTATTTTACTTAGACGCAATAGGTCTATTTTTTGTGTCAAGAAAGTCAGGTTTAAATGTCAGCAATGAGCAAAAAGGCACACCATTACCCGAGCTGGCCTGTCTTAAAGTGCGGACTCTTGGGTCGGCCTTTCTAGAATAATGCCAGCACAAGGAATAGGTAGGCCAGCAGCTATGTTGAGAAAATCATTAAAACTCGCTGCTATACTCTCGAAACAGTTGGGTCAGTATTGACGATACAATACATTACGTGGAATAGTGTTATTCAAATGCGCGCCGGGTTTGCTGATTAATACAAAATTTTATATTTAGTAATCGCTAATCTAATAATTCGGGCGCGTCGAATCAGGGTGTGTAAGAATCTATCACCTAAGCTCGAAAAAGTTTTTCATTGTTGCAAATAGATTGGTTTTACCTGCAGCGTGATCAGACATGGCATCAAAGAACCTTCAGAGAAAAGATATGAATCTTGAAAAATTAAAGCATGCCGAAAGAACCTTTTTTGAGCGTTTTCCAGGCGGCTTTGCACATCCTGAAATGCTAGCAATAGCCAAGAAGCACAAAGTTGATAAGATGGTCGAGTTCACGCAGGCCAGCTTCGCTAAAAAGAATTTTCGAGACACAATGGATATACTTGATAATTGGATAAAGTTGGTTAGCCGCTCGTCAATGATTTCGATTTTTGAAAAGCCAAAGTTTAAAGAATTTGTGAATTCCTTGACCCCCAAAGAAAAAAACCTGTTAGTTGCTGGGTTGAAGAATCAGCTGCACGGTTCGGAAGAGAAAGGCTTTGAGACGATACTTGATTTGATGAAAATGGCGAGGCTGGCAAAGTGGTCACTTATCAGTATTTGCCCGGTTTACTTTAAGCCGCAAGATGCGGTATTTGTTAAGCCTACAACTGCAAAAGGGGTGATTGCTTACTTTGAGCTTGAGAATCTAGTCTATAGGCCACAGCCGAGCTGGGAGTTTTATGAGGCCTATCACCGCGCCATTACTTCAATGAAAACTAAGTTAGACCCCGCGCTTGCGCCGAACAGTGCAGCGTTCTCTGGATTCTTAATGATGAGCCTTCCGGAAGTCACCAAGTAGTTTCTAGCTTTCTTGAGTCCTTTTTTTTGTTTCTGGCTTTCGCTAACTATTGCTAATGGCTATTAGTTTTTCTTACCCCGGTTAGTGCAGTTGGTGAGTTATTCTGATCTCCATTAAATATTATCTGATGTGGATTTATTAGACTCCGGCTGTTTTATCCTTTTCGGCCTAGCTAAGTAAGTAATCAAAGATAAGTGCCCCCTAAATTATTTTCGCTCCGCTTCTGATACTGGTCTCAGACAATGATAATCTTTTCTTTGTCTAATCTGGCTGTCTTAAAACTTTAATTTTCTTGCCATATCCATGTAACAAAAATCAGTCAGCCTATTGCTCGGGCCAGACAAGCTGAATACAGAATCTATAAGTGTCTAAGAGACTTAGTTTTTTGGTCCATCATTAATTAACTCAAAACTAATAGGGATGCTCATGCGCGATTTAGCCACAATGTTGTTCTGTTTAAGTGTCAGCGGCGTCGTGTTTTCTGCCGATTCCGTCGCCCAAGTAAAAGAGGGTATGATCGAGCAGATCACTGTAACTGCTCAAAAAAGAGAGCAATCAGTATTAGATGTGCCGGTGACTATGGATGTGATTTCAGGAGATTTCCTTGATCGCACAAATACTACAGAGCTTGATGACTTATCTCGATTCCTGCCCAATGTGGTGATTCAAGAACAAGGTGTGAGCCTGCCTTCGTTTAGTATCAGAGGGATCACAGACGACTCGGGTAGCATTACGTCGACACCTCGTATATCAGTGTTTCAGGACGGAATTGATATTAGCAAGAAAACGGTTTCTAGCGTTTCTCTTTATGATATCGAACGTATCGAGGTATTGAAGGGGCCGCAGCCAACCTTATTTGGCGGTGCAGCAGCGAACGGCGCGGTTAGTGTAATCTCGGCTCGACCAAGCAATGAATTCGAAGCTCAGGGCAGGCTTGCTGCAAACACTCTGAACGGTGTTGACTTTAGAGGCATGATCAACACGCCCATAAATGATGTCTTAGCATTTCGTTTAGCAACTGTATACCGGGAGCAAAAGGGTCAGATAGACAATCTCGCCTGTGGACCTGATTCATATAACCCCTCAGGGTTTATTACCGATGCTAAAGGTGTGTCTCGCGCCTGTAGTGGCGGAGATTTGAACGGAGTGTCGGTAGCTGCTTTCCGCGCGACCTTGCAGGCTGAATTGGATAATACGACGTTATTGTTTCGCGCTTCAATGGAGACTAACGACCAGCCCGGGATCTCATTTAAAAGTGGTTCAATTGCACCATTGAACGGGACAACGAACCCCTTTGCTGATGCAGAGTTGGGTCTCGGATCTTTAATTGGTATTGCCAGAGATTTGTCGTCGTTTGATTTCGCGGTTACCCATAGCTTCAATGACAAGATCGAACTCACCGTTGATGGCTATGTGAAAGACGTCGAATTGTCTGAGTACTTTGACGCCGATGGAACAGGCCTGAGAATCCAAGATGCGTTTTTTGAAAATAATGCTGATCTTTCAGGTTTTAGTGCGCGCTTAGTATATAAGTCAGGTAATCGATTAGAGGGTTTCCTTGGGTTCTCATCTACCCAAGACGAGTCTTTTTTGCCTTTTGTACAGTTGGTAGACCCAGTCCTGAGAGATACCTTCGATGCCCGATTGGCTGAATTAGAAATTGAATTCCCAAACGTTTCGCTGATAAACGATGTCAGCACTACCGCCTCTATTGAGAAGACAGAGGCGGTTCGAAAGATGCTGGTTGATTCGCTTTTTAATGCAGATGGGACGCCTATTAGTGACCCGTCAACTTCTGCTACTGAAATAAGAGGGCCCTTTACATTTGAAGGCGATTTAGAAATTGACTCGGTGGTGGCCGAAGGGACCTATGGGTTCACTGATCAGCTTACGCTCACCGCTGGTGTTCGTTATATTGATGAAACTCGGTTTTCGAAAGACACTTTTTTCAACACCTTCTCCGCACAAGAAGCGCGAGATTTTTCCGCTACGCTGCCTCGTGTTTCTTTGAATTATAATTACAATGACGATATGTCATTCTATTTTAATTATGCACAAGGCCGTCGTTCCCCCGTGGTTGATGTGAATCCTTTTGGTGCTACCTCAATAATAGATCCGGAGACCGTGGACAGTTTCGATCTTGGCCTCAAGTACTATGGCAAGAGCTTGTCTATTACCGCAGCGGTATTTGCCTACACTTATAAAGATTTCCAGGAAAGTTTCACAGATGCTCAAACATTCGAGAGCGTCACGGTAACCGTTGGTGATTCTGACATGTATGGTTTTGAAGCGAGCGTGGATTATGCACTAGATGATTCTTTAAGAGTTGGCGCTAATCTTGGTCTGCTTGATGCGCAGTTCGATGATAATACAGAGGCAGGAGCTCGGTTCGATTACGGTGGAAATACCTTTCGGTTGGCCCCGGAGGTGAGTTCCTCACTATTTCTTAATAAGTCTTTTAATGTTGGGGGCTATGAAATAGAGTTTGAACTAATTAGCTCTTTCCAGTCTGAAGTCTTCTTTGATAGCAGTAATCGTCCAGAACTTGCTCAGGATGCATACTGGATAAGCGATGTATCAATAAAGCTCAATAACGATAAAAGCAAATGGCGATTTGAGTTATTTGCAGACAATATCTTTGACGAGGAATATTTGATTGACGCTGGCAACACCGGCGGGGGGTTTGGAATTCCGACATTTGTAGCAGGCATGCCCTTTGTCGGTGGCGTGAGAGTTTATGCTGATTATTGATAAGCACTAACAACACAATACGGCGTTCAGACCTGTGCCTAGCACCGCATTTTCTGCTTATATCGACGACCCTTTAACTCGGCGGATTTCAATTGCTCTCTAGCTTTTTAAGGAATAAACGTACTATTTTATTTTTTAAGCTAAAATGTTGCCTATACCATGAAGTTTAAAATTGTCAGTCTCAAGGGAGAGTAGGAGTGAAGTTTTTTTTGCTGTTGTTAGGTGTTTTCGGGTTAATGGCGTCTGCCAATGCGCAGCATCAAGCTGAAGGCAAAGAAGCCCACATTCCTCATGGGCCCTCATCATTTGTCGATTTTGCTTGCAGATACTCGGATCGATGGTGAAGGTGATAATTCAACCTTCGGTATCGACTATGAGTATAGAGTAAGTCCATTAATTGGGCTAGGCGCAGTGATTGAACACGTTTATGGTGAATTAGATGCGACCACCTTGCTCGCGTTGGCTGATATTCACATCTACGAAGGCTTTACAATGCAGGTCGGCCCGAGGTTCGAGCACAGAGAAAGTAAAAATGTGTTCGTTACACTAGCCGGCATTTTATATGAATTTGAGTATGAAAACTTTACCATGTCGCCACAGCTGCATTGGGATTTTCACCAGGGTGAGGCCAGTGCGATGGTCGCCGTGTTTGCAATAGGGTTTTCATTTTAAACTCCTTCAGATTGAACCTTACAGGCCTGCAATTTATTTTGAATTGCTGTGGTTATGGATTTAGAATCCAAGCCTGCATTCTCTAGCATCTGCGGTACTTTGCCATGGTCGAGAAATTTATCAGGTAGTCCTAAATTCAATACCGAAATCTGGTAGTTCTCTTGTAGTAAAAATTCGTTTACGGCAGATCCCGCTCCTCCAAGGACAGTGTTTTCCTCCACGGTTACTATCAGTTTATGGGTGGTGGCCATACCTCCTATAAGCTCTTCATCAAGAGGTTTAACAAAGCGCATGTCAATAACAGTGGCATTCAATTCTTCAGCTGCCGCGAGCGCTGGCCGAACCATGCTGCCGAAGGCTAGGATCGCAACCGTCTTGCCCTCACGTCGACTAATCCCTTTGCCAATCGCAACGGTTTCAAGTGACTGAGGTATTTGAGCGCCGGGTCCCTTACCCCTAGGGTAGCGAACTGCAGTAGGGCCTTTGTGTTCAAACCCGGTGGAGAGGAGCTTGAAGGTTTCAGCCTCATCACTTGGCGCCATAACAATCATATTAGGAATGCAGCGCAAGTAGCTCATGTCAAAGCTGCCTGCATGTGTTGGACCGTCTTCCCCGACTAGGCCTGCCCGATCAATGGCAAACATGACATCCAGGTTTTGCAGGGCCACATCGTGAATCAATTGATCATAGGCTCTTTGCAGGAAAGTAGAGTAAATCGCGACTATGGGCTTGAGACCATCGCAGGCCATTCCCGCTGCAAATGTGACGGCATGTTGCTCGGCTATAGCCACGTCATGGAATCTGTTCGGGAAACGCTCTGAAAAATCTTTCATTCCAGAACCTTCGCCCATTGCTGGAGTTATACCAACAACCAGTTCATTGTGCTCGGCTTGCAAACAAAGCCAGTCGCCAAAAACTTTAGAATAATTGGGCGAGGGTGGGCTGTTTTTATCAGCTACTGGCTTGGCTTCTTTCTCTTTTACAGTTTCGATTTTGCTTAGGGCATGCATGCCAAAAGGGTCTAGCTCTGAGGCAGAGTAGCCTTTGCCTTTTTGAGTGACCACATGAAGTAGTTGAGGTCCGCGCAGAGTTTTAATATTGCTTAAAATTTCGACTAGTCCAGCAGTGTCATGACCATCTACCAGGCCAATATAGTTAAAACCTATCTCTTCAAACAGGGTGCCAGGTGACACCATACCTTTCATGTATTCTTCGGCGCGGTGGACAGCTTTTAATGCAGGAGGAATCTTTGAGAGAACTCTTTTACTGCCTTTGCGGATGAAATTGTAGGGCTTGCTAGCCCACATGCGCGCAAAATAGCTGGACATGCCGCCAACGTTATTAGAAATCGACATATTGTTATCGTTGAGAATGACCAGAACATTGTCATCAAGATAGCCGGCATGATTGAGCGCTTCAAAAGCCATGCCTGCTGTCATCGCGCCATCGCCGATAATGGCTATGCAGTAATTGTCGTCGCCCTGAAGTCTGGCTGCAACCATCATCCCAAGGGCTGCGCTTATGGAGGTGCTGGAGTGACCAACACCAAATGTATCATATGGACTTTCGCTTCGACTGGGGAAGGCAGCCAAGCCGCCAGCTTGGCGCATAGTGAGCATTTTATCTCTGCGTCCGGTTAGTATTTTGTGCGGGTAGGCTTGGTGCCCTACATCCCAAACCAGGCGGTCATCAGGAGTATTGAAGACGTAGTGCAGGGCTATGGTGAGCTCGACCACACCCAGTCCAGCGCCAAAATGGCCGCCGGTTTGGCCTACGGAATAGAGCAAAAATAGACGTAATTCTTCCGCCAGCTCGGCAAGCTGACTGATCTCTAGCTCCTTCAGATCGGGGGGTGAATTAATTTGATCTAACAGCGGTGTGTCAGGTCTGGTAATTGGTATTTCGTCTAGCATGAATGGTTTTCAACTCTCAGAGCAATTTTTTAAGGTTTCAGCGGTTTAGCTAATCATAAATCGGTAAATAAGCTAAGCCGGGGGCTTTGGAGGCAATTTAACGGCCTCGATTAGTTTTTTCTGGTTATGATATGGCTGGCAAGGTCACGCAGCGGCTGGGCGGCGTCGCCAAAGCCATCTAGCTCGGCGATTGCGGCTTCGCATAGGTCCGTAGCCCGTTGTTTGGCTTGCTGCAATCCCAGTAATGATACATACGTTGGCTTATGTAGTTCTCGATCTGATCCTTGGGGCTTTCCCAGTGTTTCTGTATCGCTGGTTTCGTCTAGGATGTCGTCATGGACCTGAAATGCCAAGCCAATACGCTGAGCATATCTGGTTAGAGCGATAACATGCTCATTTTTCACCCTTGGGTTGCTGAGTGCGCCCAGAATTGCGCAACATTGGATTAACTCACCGGTTTTCAGTTGGTGCATAATCTCCAATTGCTCGAGAGTCAGGTCTTGACCGGCCGCTGCAAAATCGATCGCTTGGCCGCCAGCCATGCCCATTGCTCCTGTTGCTTTGCCAAACACTCTGATCATGCGCAAATTTACGGCAGGGCTCACGGAGAGCGTTTTTCTGGTAAGTACCTCAAACGCCAAGCTTTGCAGGGAGTCTCCGACTAAAATCGCGGTGGCTTCATCGTATTGCTTGTGGACCGTGGGCTTGCCTCGGCGTAAGTCGTCATCATCCATTGCCGGTAAGTCATCATGAACCAAAGAGTAACTGTGGAGTAACTCAACGGCTAATGCCGCTGAATCTGCTGATTCAATTCTTCCACCTACTGCGAGGGCGCTGGCATAGACAAGAATGGCGCGTATTCGTTTGCCGCCATTAAGGCAGGCATAGTTCATAGCCTCTCCCAAGCGCCTACTTGGATAATTTCGCTGTAGCTCAGCCGCTAACAAATCGTTGCTGCGCGCGGCGTACAGGGCAATGAATTCATGAAATGTCGAGCTGCTTGGAGAGGGCATGCAAACTACCCGTCGTCTTCTAAGACGTCGAGATCTTCAGTATCGCCATGTTCATTGATTAATATCTGTACTTTTTGCTCTGCCACTTGCAATGCTGTTTGACAGTCACGGGTCAGTTTTATGCCTTTTTCGAATGCTTTTAACGAATCTTCAAGGCTCAGCTCACCTTCTTCCATCGAAGAAACTAAGGTCTCTAGATCCGCTAGCGTTTTCTCGAAATCAAAGCTTTCAGGTTTGCTCTTTGCCATTTGCGGTACCGGTAATTGAAGTGTTGTTGGAAACAGACTCGATTATACGTCAACTTTAACTGAATGCATCTTCGCTGACTATTATCACTAGTTGTCGAGAATGTGCTTTCGCGAGCCTTGTTGGGGTAAAAATAAGGCTATTTCCTTCAATGTCAAAAAACCAAGCTAGACTTAATTAGAACAGGAGAATTCACGGCCGCAGCATCGCGGGGTGATAACTTTTAGTTGTCAATAAGCTTAAGTGGGAGGGAGATCGCTCTATTCTCTGCTCATTCATTATGAGAATTTGTAAGAGTTAAGGAAGCTATGCAATGGATTTAGCTACATTAATAGGGTTAATAGGCGTTTGGGCCCTAATTATAGTCACCATTATGATGGGTGGCTCTGCCTATATGTTTATCAATGTGTCTTCGATACTGATTGTGGTCGCAGGGTCGATGCTAGTGGTGATGATGAAATTCGGCATGGGCCAGTTTTTTGGCGCACTGAAATCTGCTAGCAAGGTCTTTTCCGATAAATTAGATAAGCCTGAGGACTTGATCACTGAGATCGTGGAGCTAGCTGATGCGGCAAGAAAAGGGGGCTTACTATCCTTGGAGGGTAAGCAGGTTGGCAATGACTTCTTGCAAAATGGCATTCAGTTACTCGTTGATGGCCACGATCCTGAAGTTGTAAAAAACCTGCTTACAAAAGACATGAAGCAGGCTGTAGGCCGCCACGAATGGGGCCAAAAAGTATGGCAGTCAGTGGGCGATGTAGGGCCAGCTATGGGCATGATTGGAACTCTCATCGGCCTTGTCGGCATGCTGGCGAGCATGGATGATCCTCAATCAATTGGGCCTTCAATGGCGGTTGCGCTGCTCACGACCTTATACGGAGCCATGATCGCCAATATGTTGGCGCTGCCAATTTGTGACAAGTTAAATTTGCGTAGCTCCGAAGAGGAAACTATAAAGTCATTGATCATCGATGCGCTGCTGGGAATTCAGGCAGGGCAAAACCCACGTGTGATTGACACGATGTTACGAACCTATTTGCCCGTCTCGCAGCGCGCTGTGGACGCGACAGCCTAGAATTAATAAGAAGTTTATAGAGCCAATAAACCAAACCACGAATAGCCAACAGCCCTAACGGGCAATGCCCAGAAGAGTCCGGTCCATGGAAGCTGAAGAAACTGAATGTCCAGATTGTCCTGCTGGCATCCCCGCATGGGTGATGACGTTTGCGGATTTGATGTCCCTTCTAATGTGTTTTTTCGTGTTGCTGCTTTCATTTTCAGAAATGGATGCGCTGAAATTTAAACGTCTAGCCGGCTCGATGGCACAAGCATTCGGTGTGCAAAACCAGCTTGATGTGGATGATATACCGAAGGGAACAAGTATTATCGCGCAAGAATTCAGTCCGGCTATCCCAGATCCTACTCCCATCAATGAAATCTACCAGTCGACCCGAGAGATTACCGAAAGCACGCTCGATTTTGATGAAACCGACATCTTTGATGTTGAGCAAGGGATTGATGGGCAGTCCCAAGGGGTGGCGCTTCCTATTGTCGAAAAGCTCGAGCAGCTAGTTCAAGAAACTCAGTCCGATGCAGCCGAGCTATCGGAGGCACTGCAGATACAGATTGTTCGAGGAGAGCTGGAGATAGAATCGGAAGGACGAAGAATTGTCGTGCGAATAAAAGAGAGGGGATCATTCGCCCCGGGCACAGCAGACTTGGCTCCAGAATACTTCGCGGTTATCGCAATAATTCGCGAAGTTATAGCGAAGCGAGAAGGGGCGGTGGCGGTAGAGGGGCATACAGACGATATTAATATCCGTAGTAATAGATTCAGGTCTAATTGGGATTTGTCTGCGATGCGGGCAGTGTCAGTCGCCCAAGAGCTTTTTATAGACAATCTGCTCGATTCTCGGCGCTTTGCGGTAACAGGTTTTGCCGATACCCAGCCTTTGGTGCCTAACGATTCGACTCAAAATAGAGGACGTAATAGGCGGGTGGAAATAGTGATTCGACAAGCTATTGATCCTACTTTGCAAGAACAAATAGAAGCGCTGAAGAACGTCGATCCAGAGCTCTATCAGAGTTTTGGCTTGGAAGCGCAGTCAGGGATCTATAATTTACCGCCATCCAGCATTTTTTAGTCTAGGCTATAAGAGGCGAGTACTAAAATAAAGCGCAGATACTTAAATACAGAGTAGGACAGACAATACTGGGTTGGGCTATGGATACAAATAAGAATACTATCGAAGGCAGGGGCTACTTCAGAATAACTGATTGGATGGGCTTTGAGTATAGAGCTCTGGCTGAAGAGGAGTACCACCGTCTAAAAAAAGTTAGTCAATATGCAGAGGTGCCCGCCTTAGATGAGCTTGCTGAAATCGATCAGCAGCTTCAGTTAGTCCTCACCCGGCTTGAGATAAAATCGCCTTATGCGGCAGATTTAGGGAGGCTGCTTAATAAGAAAATCCAACTGATAATGCAGCAGACTAGTATCGCTAAAGATTTGGTTGATTTGGATGGCTTTGAACAAATCCAGGTCGACATTAGCGCGACTGGCATGGCGTTTCCGTCTGTCAAGGCGGTCAGCGCAGGAAAGCATGTGCAGGTTGATTTAGTTTTACAATCGGGCCGTCAGCATTTAAAACTGTTAGCTAAAGTAGTGAGTTGCGAATTAGATAATGAATCATTGGCTGATGGTGATCCACTGTACACTCATTTAGTAAGAGTGATTTTTTCTGACATGAGTGAACACGTAAGCGAATTTTTAATTCAATATCTGGTGAAACGTCAGGGTGCGTTATTAAAGCTAGGCCGTCTTAATAGATAGAACTGAGCTGCGTTCATAAAAAGTTATTGCGGTTTCTTCATCCGAAAAGACCAGCTTCGAATTGATCTCAGCACACCGTTGCAAATGTCGCACGCAGAAGAATCTGGCGTTGAACCTCTTCTTCGACACAGTGCTCTAAATCATCCTGAGTTAAGTCTTGGTCAAGCAGGCGTGTTGTCAGGTTTTGGATAAACTCTTCACTGATATAGTCTGGGTGGGCGCCAAGTTCTCCGAATTTCTGGAGAGAGCAGTCAACAGTCGATACTAGTTGCAAATAGACTTTTTGCATATCCGAAGGTAAGCTTATTAGCTCTTTTAATAAAGTTATTTCTTTGATGATGTGCGACATATCAAGGTCCGCGATCTTAAGCTCCCGCAAAGTGTAACGGCGGTTTTAACTTAGACCATGGCAGTTTTATCACTGCCTCTAATAGTTTAAGAGTCGCGCTTTTTTAATTCGTTCTGGAAAAATTTTTTTAGATCTTGCAGCTTGCGAGCATCCACTGGGCTATTGTGGAGAGCCTTGAGATTATTATTAATGTTGTTGATAAGGTTGTGGATACGACCGACTTCCATACTAGAGGCGTCCAGCTGCTCTAGTTCGTCTCTTTGCCACCCGTGTGTTGAATTGCGCAACGTCTAAGTCCTTTTGATTCTGAATTCATCTTCTTTAAGTCTAGTTCAAAAATGGCGGTGCTTCCACTTTGATTCTCACAATACAGTAGAAGGTAATTGACGTCATACCTTGGGCCGACTACTCTAAGTTTTCTGCCTCCACTCTTTATGCGCGCCGGCTAACTATGATTGAAGAATCTATCGCAAACTCGTCAGATAAACCCTATTTACCCAAGGATTGGCGGATAGCTGCAGGTGTGCTCCTAACTATTCTTTGGTTCGCATTTTTGGCTATATACATCGCAAAAAATGTAGGTTGGTATAACTTTCTCGACCTGCCTATAGCTGAAATGGGCGCTTTTCTAGAAGGAGCCTTCGCATTTTTAGCATTTCTTTGGTTGGTGATCGGTTTGTTTGTGCAGCAGTCGGTGCTGGCTCAAAATAACGAAGAGCTTAGACGCAATAACTTGCATTCAGAGAAGCAAACTCAGGCGATTGCGGCCACCGAGTTAAATGCCCGCCAAGAAACTTTTTTCAAAATATCTGAAGCCACTCGCAGACAGCTTGGTGCGGTTTGCGGCTTGCTTTTGATTTCCAGTCAGGGTCCGACGGGTAATAACACAATTACCTCCGAGCAACTTTCGAAGCTTTGGAATCAGTTTGCAAGTGGCGATAGCGAAGTGTTTTCTCGAAGATTTTTAACCATGGCAGGAACTGAAGGTGCCGACTACTTAGATTTGTTCTACGGTACAGACATCCGGCGAAAGCACTCAGAGAACTTTATTGTCGGGTTTGATCGTCTTATCAAATTGGCTCGCGACTGCGACACTGACAATATTATATTGGATTCAATGTTGTATTCAGCGCATGGATTATTAGACGGGCGAATGCGGGAATTACATCCCGATATAAAATTTAAAGCGCTATTGGGCACTAATTCACAAGCCTACTTGGAGGAAGTTGCTCAAAAGGGCTAGTTGTAACGGTGTCGCAGCCGATATCCTCTGACAACAAATAATGAGAGCGGTTTATCTAAATCGCAAAAAGGAGAAGGGTATGGAATTAGTATTTATTGTGACGTGCTTGATTTTGATTGAATACATGGTGTTCGGCTTTTTAGTCGGAAAGGCGCGGGCTAAATACAACGTGCCGGCGCCTGCAACAAGTGGCGATCCAATTTTTGAGCGTTATTGGCGCGTCCATCAAAATACGTTGGAGCAGTTGGTAATATTCTTACCAAGCATGCTAATGTTTGCCTATTTAGCTAACCCCACCTATGCGGCGGTTGCTGGTGTTTTGTTTTTCGTAGGTCGATTGCTTTACTTGCGCGGCTATGTATCAGACCCGGGTTCTCGCGGTCCAGGATTTTTAATCGGATTTGTTGCGACAGTATTCGTATTAATTGGTAGTCTCGTGCACGCGGTTATGAGTCTGCTGTAATTCTTCCTTTAAGAGCTGGTAGGTATGAGAACAATCACTCATGTTGACTGTTTTACAAAAGCTCAAAAAATGAAAAAGCGGTTTAAGAATCTTTTAGCTGCCGGCGGACTTCCTCTGTGAGCGTGCGGAAGTCAGTTTTACCGCTACCCATTCTTGGGAAGTCTGATACCACGATATAAGATTTGGGTAGGGCGATATTAGGAAGCTCTTTACTGAGCTTTTTCTGAACTTCGCCTTGTTCAATTTTTGCACTGGTGACCGCTACGATCCTCGAGCCTCGCTTCGCGTCAGGGATTTCCACCGCGCAGCATTCTACGTTTTCTGGTGTTATCTCATTGAGAGCTTCTTCCACCATTACCAGAGATATCATTTCGCCTCCAATTTTGACAAAACGTTTGAGGCGGCCCTTATGCCAAAGATAGCCATCGTCATCGAGGTAGCCCAAATCGCCGGTATCGTACCAGCCAGACTTCAAGCGCAAAGATGATTCTTCGACATCATTAAGGTAGCCCTCCATGACGCCGTCACCTTTGACTAGTATTTTCCCAACTTGTCCTGCGGGACATTCAGCGCCTGTTTCGTAGCTTTCTATTTTCACTAAGGTATTAGGGATGGGAATGCCTATGCTTCCGGGTCTGTTCGCTTGTCTAGGGTTCACTGAAATCACGGGAGAGGTTTCTGTGGCGCCATAGCCTTCAAATATCTCAAGCTGATGTTTGTCTCTATAAAGCGTGCGCAAGGATTCAGGGCACTTGTCTGCGCCGGAAACAGTCAACACTACGCTTTTGAAATCTCCAGCGCTTGACTGTCGAGCATAACCTTCCAGAAACAAAGGTGTGCCAATAAGCAATTCTGGCTCGGTTTCTTTGATTATGCTTGCAACAGTTCTAAATTCTAGGGGGTTCGCATAAGTAATTGATGTCATGCCCAGGCACATAGGAGTCCAAAGACTTATGGTAAGACCGAATACATGAAAATAGGGCAATACTGCTAGCAATCGATCCATGCTATAGACGTCCATCATGTCGCAAAAAGCATCGATGTTGGAAATCAAATTGCCCTGAGTCAGCTGTACGACTTTGGGGGCTTTTTCACTGCCGCTGGTAAATAAAATGACCGCTGGTTTTGACAGGTCATGAGATCCGGTCAGGCGTTTAAGTAACGTAACAGGTGCTTTGCTTTTAATGAGCCCGAGCACTTTCTCGAGCTTGCCTAAGTTGGCCATTATATCTTCGATGAAAACCATGCCAGGTAATTCAGGGCAGCCAGTTTTTTCTAGTAGAGGCTTAGTGGTGATGACGGTTTTAAAGTCGCACTGCTGCTGGGCATATATATAATTTTTTTCGGCACCGGTAGAGTAATTAATCATCACCGGGGTGAGACCACCCATTACCGACCCTATGACAGCAAGGGCAGCCCCTGCGGAGGTCGGTAGCATAATGCCTATGCGGTCTGTTTCTAATTTTCTGAAACGACGTGAAAGAATGAGCGAGCCAAGCAGGGCCTGATTAAAGGTGATGTCCTTATCCGTAGTGCGATCCACAAAGGCGACTTTGGAAGGATTTTTAAGGGCAGAATCTATGAATCGGTGTTGTAGCATCGGTCGATATTATATCAACTTCGTCCAGCTTGGAACCGTGAAGGCTTAATGATCAGAGTGGCGCGGAGCCTAATTTTAGACCCTCCAGACAATCTAGGCCGGTGGTTGCCTGGTTTCGTTAGCTGTTGGGGTTAATTGCGGGGGCTTTTGTTGCTAAGATATGTCGCGGCTCCTTAACAGCAGCTACTCTGCGGACCGTAGAGGCTGTAATTTTTAAAAGATTCGAAATCTGCTATCTACATCTAGGGTTGACGCGCGGGTAATCGTCTCTGCATTTAGTCCAGTGTGCCTATAGCGGTCGAGCTTGCACATCGCTAGGCACAGCCCTAAACTGCGCGGTCTGTAATATTAAGAGCTATTGCATTCAGTGATTAAACATTTCAACAGTCTTTGGTTAGCCGCGGTGGCAGTGCTTCTACTTTTGCTAGCGTTTAATCCAGCATTGGTAAGCCGAGAATCTATCTCGGCATTGCTTGGTCAGCTGGGCACATCGGCTCTTATTGTGTACATATTGCTTTCGTTGGCCCGGGCTTTGGTTATGATCCCGTCTACCCCTTTTATACTCGCTGGTGCAATTTCTTTCCCGCAGATGCCAGTGACCATCTTTGCGATTTCCTACATAGGTGTTGTGGTAGGGACACTCTTGATATACAGTTTTCCGGCGTTCGGGAACTATGACGAGTATCTGGAAGTGAAATATCCCAAGCAGATTGGTGTTATCAAGGGGAAAATGCAGGGTCGTTACTCTTTTTGGATTGTAATCGGCTGGTCTTTTTTCCCTTTGGTGCCAACAGATCTGATTTGTTATGTAGCAGGTATAGCTAAGATGTCTTATAAAAAATTAGTAGCTGCGGTTGTTATCGGAGAATTGCCTCTTGTGACATTTTACGTTTTTGCAGGTGTTGAGTTAGGTGAGTGGTTGAGAGTATGACGGCACAGCAAAAATTTAGAGACTCGATAGAACTTATTAAAAGCTTTAAAACCTCTGGGACAATTACCCCTAGCTCGCCGCGCCTTATCCGGCGGCTACTTGGCTCAATAAAGTTTGAGTCTGCCAATTGTATAATTGAGCTTGGACCGGGCAATGGTTGTGTTACCAAGGAGTTACTCGCGAAAATGAGCTCTGGTAGCACGTTGATCAGTTTTGAACTCAACACAGATTTCGTAAATGAGCTCATGTTAATTGATGATCCGCGCTTACATGTGGTGAATGCTTGCGCGTCTTCCATAAGAGAAGTGCTTGACGAGTTAGGTATCGGGCAGGTTGATCATATTGTGTCTAGTTTGCCGCTTGCGCTAATTGATGATGATGTGGTCAAGACGATATTGCAAAGCGCAAAAAGCAATCTTCGCGAAGGCGGGCGATTTTTACAATACCAGTACAGTTTGAAAAACTATGGTGATGTAAAACCCATGTTTAGCGAGGTTACCCTGCGCTTCACGCTTCGCAACATGCCCCCCGCGTTTGTCTATGATTGCGTGAAATAAAGTCCCATCCTCTAAGCCCTTATTCTATAAAAAAAATGCCAGAAACCTCTACGCAGGCATCCAACGGCAATGAATTAGCTCCTAACGCCAATCGAGTATGTTTTCCTGCATCTCCAAACACATCGACCATAAGGTTTGATACGCTATTAATGACTGTGGAATGTCCTGTAAAGTCATTGTCGCAAGCAACAAAACCTTGCAAACGAACACACTGTCTCACTCTATCTAAATTGCCCTCGCAGGCGCCTTTTAAAGCCGCCAGCATATTGATTCCACACTGCTTGGCTGCCGCTTGAGCTTGTTCGACACTTACCTCACTTGGCACTTTTCCAGAGTGCGTTAACTCACCGTTCAAAAATGGGAGTTGCCCGGCAATGTAGGCCATATTGCCAGCAAGTTGATAGGCGACATAGTTTGCCACTGGAGCGGGCACAGGAGGGAGCTCAATACCAAGTTCAGCTAAACGGTTTTCGACGCGATTTGATTGTTGTGCATAAGCGAAGGGTAGTGCGCTTGTAAAGGTCAGCAGTGCGCTAGCTTGGAGAAGTCTTCGTCGGGATTTTTCGACTTTCATTACGATCCTCAATGTGCCGTTGGTTGTAAATTTAACTTCAAATTTATTTGATTCTACCGGTTTTACCAAGGCGCTATCAATTACTTTTCAGCTGCTTCCGTTTTTGATGATCCTTGAAGGCTTGTTGGGCTGGGCGTACACTTACATGGATTTTTTGGACCATGCTAGTAGGCTAACAACAGCCTATTTAAGGAGGAAGCTATGTTATTACGAATAAACGATGAAGCGCCAAATTTTACGGCTGAAACCACGCAAGGGAAAATTGATTTCCATGAGTGGCTTGGTGATCAATGGGGTCTATTATTTTCTCATCCCAAAGACTTCACTCCGGTATGTACAACAGAACTTGGTTATATGGCAGGCTTGGAAAAAGAGTTTGCTAGCCGTAATTGTAAAGTCATTGGTCTGAGCGTTGACGCTGTGGAAAATCATGCGCTCTGGGCGAAAGATATCGAGGAAACCCAAGGCCATGCGGTAAAGTTCCCTATGATTGGTGACAGCGAACTAGCGGTGGCCAAACTCTATAACATGCTTCCTGCCGATGAACCGGGCACTAGCGCTGAAAGAACAGCAGCGAATAATGCCACGGTGCGTTCAGTTTTTATCATTGGGCCTGACAAGACCATCAAATTAATGATGACTTACCCAATGACCACTGGCAGAAACTTCGATGAAATTCTTCGAGTTTTAGATTCGATGCAGCTAACGGCCAAACACAAAGTTGCAACCCCAGTTAACTGGAAAAATGGAGAAGACGTGATAATTGTTCCCTCGGTGTCCAATGAACAGGCAAAAGAAATGTTTCCAGATGGCTGGGATACTATCAAACCTTATCTGCGGAAAGTTACGCAGCCAGATTAGTTTTGAGTTTATTGGGTAAGGGTGTCGGAGTTATCACTCCGACACCGCGTCTACTCTCATTGATAGAAATAAAGGTTTAAGGAAGTTTAAATGCAACTAGTTCAGGGGTGTGTAGCCTATCCCCAATAGCAACAACGATATATTGTTCATCCTCAAACATATAGCTAATTGGCGCCCCTGTTGTACCAGCTTCCAATTCGACCTCCCATTCAATATTACCGTTTGACTTGTTGTACGCCCTGAACATTGGGCCGCCGCTGTTAGTGGCTATTTCGATAGGCATGCCCACAGGAACTCGCCCTCCTGGCCTCAGATTGGTTTGGCCTTCACCTATGAACAGCAGGGTTTTAGTCAGCAGTGGAGATGGTCGGCCAGGTACCCCAAGTTTACCTAAATTCAAGTGAGCGATGGCAGGATTGTCGACAGGGCCAACACCATTGGCAACCATCCAGCTATGCTCGCCTGTATTCATGTTGATTGCGGTTATGCGCCCATAGGGTGGTTTAAAAAGTGGCAGGCCCCGTGGCCCGCCTATCCATTGGCGTGCGCCTTTGACAAAGGCTAAATCTGTAACCTCTGGGTCGCCAGGAAGTACGTCTGCTACAAAAGCTGAAGTGATCGAAGGAATGTAGAGATAGCCGGTTTCGGGATCAAAAGCAGCTCCTTGGACGTCGCCCCCCCCTTGCGAACCTGGTAACTGAATAGTGCCTTGGGTCCCATTGTCACTGCTTATAGATGGGGGAGTAAAAAGTGGTCCGGTAACATAGTTGCTAAAAATCTCTAAAGCCTCAGCTCGGAGCTCCGGGGTAAAATCGATGAGGTTCTCTTCAAGTGCTCCCTGTAAATCGAATGGGGCGGGCTTGCTGGGGAATGGCTGGGTAGGGGAAGTCACCTCGCCGGGAACAGTCGATTGGGGTACCTGAGTTTCAACCATATCCCAAACTGGCTCGCCGGTTTCACGGTTGAGCACATAGGCAAAAGCCTGCTTGGTAATTTGGGTCAGCGCCTTAATGTCTTCACCATCGACTTTAATGTCCATTAGGATCGGTGCTGCGGGAGGATCATAGTCCCATAGGCCATGATGGACGGTTTGGAAATGCCAGACCCGTTTTCCAGTTTCAGCGTTGACAGCGACAATGCTTTGACTGAATAAGTTGTCGCCAATTCGATGCCCGCCGTACATGTCATTGGTGGAGGAAGATATAGGCATATAAACAAGACCTAGCTCCTCGTCGGCGCTAAACAGGGCCCAGACCGGCGCGTGGCCGGTATAGGACCAAGACCTGTCTTGCCACGTGTCGGTGCCAAACTGTCCTGCTTGAGGAATGGTATTGTAGGTCCAGCGCAATTCTCCGGTGCGAACATCAAAGGCGTGTACGTCACCGCGAAAGGCTTCTTTACTATCGAAGCTATCAGACATCGCTTGGCCGATGACCACCACGTCACGAATAACCATGGGGACACCGCCCCAGCGAAAGCGTTCAAACTCCTTTGGCATTAACTGGAGATCAACTCTGCCTTGGTTGCCAAAACTAAGATCAGCTTCTCCGGTTTTTGCATTTAATGCGTAAAGATAGGTGCCTCGTTGGCTAAAAATTCTAGAATTGTCCCCGTCGCTCCAAAAGGCAGCGCCACGGGTTGGAGCCCCTGGTAAGCCCTCAATTCCTCCGGGAGGGTGCTGTACCCACAAGGTTTCTCCAGAACCGGGATTGAAAGCCTCCACTAAACCGACGCCGTTAGGAATATAGCCGATACCGTCATTTATAATAGCGGCGGCAACGAAGTTGTTGGAGAACCTTTGATTAGGATTCAGGTCAGTATAGAAGGAATCTAGAGCAGGTCGTTGCCAAGCGATCTGCAGTTCGTCAATATTTGATGCGTTGATTTGATCAAGGGGCGTATATTTTGTACTGCCAACGTCTCCGCCGTAGGCTTGCCACTCACCTGCTATTGCGCCGGTTTGAGCAAATAGGTTGCTGGGATTAGCTAGCAGAAGCACTAGCAGCGGTAATGAAAGAAGTTTTGCCAACGCCCGAGTACCGTTGAGAGTCGAGGGTGGGGCCGAGTCTAGAGCCGAGCGTGGGGTTAGGTCTCGGATTAAGTGCCGGGCCACGTGAGGTAGAGCTAATTCCATGAAATCACCCTTATTAGAATTATTATTTTATGTTGATTCTAACTAAACCTGAATTAAGAACAACCTCCATGCAGGCTTGTTAGTAAATCTTGGACTAGTGGGCGGGGTTAAGGGTTGCTAGCGGCGTTTATTAATGGACGTCAGAAACAGCGTAATAAAGTAGCGTGGGCACAACAGGGGGGAATAACGAAGAAATAAAAACAGAGGGCCACCAACGGGGCTGACGAATCGAGCGAATCGAAAGATTAAGCATTGGTGTGCTGAGTCTGGATTTGACTGATTCAGGCCTAATGAATTCTATGCTCGATCTTTGAAGTTTGAAAAAATCTCAAGCGGGATTTGTCGTAGGTCTGAGGCACTTAAGCTAGGATGAAATCAAGCAAGCAAGTAATGTCAATTTCCCAACGCCGGGTCTCGAAGTGTTTTTTTTCGAAGGATACTGTTCGCCGGGAAGTTTACTTTAAACGGGACCTTAAACGTTTGATCACCGCGCCAATAATAGGTAGGTTTTCATAAACAACGGCGCCTAGATCAAAGTAATCTCGTTGATAATAAATTCTTCCGTTGCGAGTTTTAAGATAGGTTGAGCCTTCTACACGAATTGTTTTTCCACCAGCTAATCTTTTATGGGTGAAAATTTGTGTCCAACTAATAAACACATCTGTGTCGCCGGCCAGAGTTTTATGGGATTTGAAACTGAAATTCTCTATATTCAAAAACGTGCTGTCGATATGACTCATTAATGCTGACTTGCCTTGAATACCCTGCGTTGGGTCCTCAAAGTAAATGTCTTCCGCATACAAAGCTGCGACTTTACTAGAGTCCCCTTCACCAAGAGATTGATAGGCATCAACTAAACTGAGAGACAACTGATTGGCATTGACTACGTCGGAGGCAGGCGTCGTTGTTAAGCTATGGTGCATAAGTGGAAAGCCGTACTCATTCAAAGATGTCTTAGTTTAACGGCTTCTGCTAATGTTTGGATCACTTATAAATAAAGCACATATTCTTGTGATCCGAGCCAGCAGTTATCACGTTAACTAGGTTATGTACGCCCTCAGCCCAAATGTGAATAATTTTACCGCTGGCTCTATTGCCGCTAAAGATAGAGCGAAGACGCCTGTGAATCAAATTAAACCTTTAGCAAAGACCGATCCGAACAGCGACGAATCGCTTCTCATTGCGGTGGGCAATACGCAGGACACGAGCGCTTTCAACCAACTATTTATCAGATTTTCCAAAAAAATATTTGCGATGGGTATGAAACTAACCCGAAACGAGCAAGTCGCGCACGACTTAGTGCAAGAGGCGATGTTGACTGTATGGCAAAAAGCACCGCTGTACGATTTGGATCGGGGTACAGCGCAAAGCTGGATATTTACACTAACGCGTAACCGCTGCTTCGACATGCTTCGTAAGCAAAAGCGACAGCCTAACACAATCAGCGCTGATGATATTTGGCCGACCGAAGGCGACGGGGATGCGGTTTTCGTTAATGAGGAAAGAGGCTCCCTCGAAGTCGAAATAGCGCAAATCGAGCGATTTTATTCGGACTTGCCAGACGCCCAACAGGCGGTGGTTAAGCAGATATTCGTATTAGATAGAACTCACGAAGAAGCTGCCAAAGCTCTTCAAATACCCCTCGGTACGCTCAAATCTAGGCTGCGGCTTGGAGTGGGCAAATTAAGACAATTGATCGGACCTACACCATGACGAACACTGCTAACTTTCACCCATCTCTTGAGTTACTGACTGATTTTTCTCAGGGCAAACTTGCCACAGGCATCAGCGTCGCGCTCTCAGCTCATCTCGAGCTTTGCGAAATATGCCAAGAAAAAGCGAGTAAGCTGGAGTCTGAGGCAGCAAAGTTTTGGGCGAAGGCCGCTGACGATAAGACATCACCGGACTTTTCTGACATGATTTCGGCAATTGTCGGGCAAGCGCAAACTACTTATGACGAGTCTGCGGGCAAGCAGGAACGTCCTCCTGTTAACGAAATACATATGTTGCACCACAGCGTCACTCTTCCTCGGGTGCTGGCGAAAGCTGCATCTCAAGGTTTGGTGTGGAAAACGCTGGCCGGGGGTATTAAGCGGGCATCAGTTATCGTAGACAATAAGACTCAATGTGAATTCATTTACATGACCCCAGGAAGTCAAGTGCCGGTGCATAGACATCAGGGTAGTGAAGTCACATTAGTATTAGATGGCAGCTTCAGTGACGAATTGGGGCACTACAGAGCGACGGACTTTATGGTTCGCACTAAGGACAATCTTCACAAGCCTACCAGCGAAGAGGGTTGTTTGTGCTTCGCGGTGTTAGATAGTCCGCTGACTTTTACTAAAGGCTTCGCCAAGCTTATGAATCCTTTAATTGAATACAAATTTCGCAAAGCCCTAGCGGCGCGCGCTTAATTTAGCCGATGGGTCGATTGGAATTCCAAAAGCGGACTTATATTTGGGTCTGCTGTTGGAGAGCTGAGGTTTTTTTTGCGTCTCCTGTGATAGTCCTATCCTCCTTATCTTCCCTAGCTTTATTATTTCGGATATTTTTTTAGATCAGCTCTTTGCGGGTCTGACTTTCTTATTTCGGTTTCTTAACAGCATCAATATTCATAGCGATGGAAATTCTTTTTCTCTGGCCGGTGTACTGGCGTACCCCGTGCCTTAGCCATGCCGGGAAAATAAGTAAGTTACCTCGCTCTAAATTTAATTCAACCTCATACTGCTGGGGTTGACCATTTGAGCCGACCAACCTTGCTGCTGGATTATGCATAGCTGCCATCGGAAAGCGTGGATCTTCAATAAAAAATGCGCCACCGACATCTTCTGTGCTGCCTGGCTTCTCTCCTAGATCTAGATAGAGTACGCCTGACCAAAGATTTCCTGGATGAGCGTGAGTCTGATTAAGCCCGCCATTTGATGTGACGTTAGCCCACATTCGCACCGACCAATCATAGCTATCCACGGTCGATTCTTGAAAATGACTCAGCCGTTTACATATTTTAATTGCTGTATCTGCGAGCTTAACCGCCGCGGAGCCTCCCCAGCTAAACATGTCGGTGTCAGAGTGCCAGCCACCTATATTGGATCGATTCAGGCCATTTGAGATCGTTAGATTTTGGCTGATGGCTGCATCTAGGTCTTCCAATAAGTGCTCTGCGTCTTTTAAACGCGTATAAGCGAGTGGCGTCTCAAAGAAACCTAAGTGTTGTGCTTCAACTTTTAGCGGTGCTGTTTTGTTATGATCTCGCATAGTGTGGGTAATAATACTCAAGAAAAATTACAACTGATTGACTGTAGGAGCTTTTATCCTCCCGATATCGATAGCATTACAAATGCTCACGGGTATAAGGTGTCACAAAAGTGCAAAGTAAACGTAGCACAAATGAAATATGCCTCACCTATTATTATCGCAGCTTAATGCAAAGCAGCAAACAGTCCAAAAACCCTAACGCTGAATAATTGAAGTCTGGAAAAGACTTAATAGGAGTCATCATGAATTTTAAGCGCTCAAAACTTAGCTCAATCGCAACAGCTGTAGCACTAGGAATTACTGCTATGTCATTACAGGCTGCTGACCAGCCCACTTTGTCAACGGCTGGCGCTAGCTCAGACGCGGTATTTACTGGCGGCGCGACAATAAACGGCGGCGCGAGCTTTTTGTCAGCGGTTCCTGCCACTGAGGCGGCCGATTTAGTTGCAACCATTAAGCCTGCTGCTGCCGATATCGGCAAAATGGGAGGCTTGATCGTTGTAGCCGATGTTCCTGGATTGGGTTTATTCAATCTTCTATCTGGGGGTATTTGGGTTCCCCTTGTTGACACAGCTAACGTCCAGCCATTCGCAAGCAAAATACTATCAGCATCCGAAGAAGTAACAGTAATTAATGGCTTAGTTGGTATTGACACCAACCTTGCTGGCCTGACTATCAGAGCATTTGTTGGTTATTACACCGGCGGTGACCTTACAACACTCACCTATTCCAGCACTCCGGCGGCATTGGCAATTTCAACGGCAGTCACCCCAGGATGTCCGGCGAATACAACAAGCAGTGGTTTGAGCTTTAAGAATAAGCCCACCTGCGTGCTGTCAGGCAGAATTACTAGCGATACGCATTTAACGTCTAATAACACTTACCTGATTGAAGGTCAGGTGATTATAGGTGAGAACACAGTTGCCGGGGAGAAGACTCAGCTAACAATTGACGCTGGAACTTTCATTTTTAATACCGGCGGTGTTCATTTGCTAGTGATTGATCGTAACGGTCAAATTCAAGCTAATGGCAGCGCTGCTAAGCCAATTATTTTCTCCTATGAGGGAGATGAAGATGCAACCGCTGATACTCGTGGTCAGTGGGGCGGATTGGTTATTAACGGCAGTGCGACTATTAACGAAGCAGGTGGTGTCGCCGATGGCGAGGGCGCAAGTGGCCTTTACGGTGGCACTAACGATAAAGATAGCAGTGGCTCGATAACCTATGTACAGGTCAAATACGCGGGCAGAGTTTTTACTGAATCCGATGAATTGAATGGGATTGCTTTCCAGGGCGTGGGCAGCGGCACTAATGTTGATTATGTTCAGGTTCATAACAATTCAGATGACGGTGTTGAGTTCTTTGGTGGCAGTGTTAATGCCAAGCACCTTTTCTTGACGGGCAATGAAGACGACTCAATCGATTGGACTCAAGGCTGGACTGGTAAAATCCAGTATGCAGCGGTTCGTATGGGTTCTAGCTCTGATCATTGCATTGAGGCTGATAACAATGGCGATAATAACGATGCCACGCCTCGTTCAAATCCCACAATCGCTAACCTAACCTGTGCCGGCGGTTTTAACGACGATGGTCAAGGTGTGCGATTGCGCGAAGGTACTTCCGCCACAATTACAAACTCAGTGATTTCAAACTTCTCAAGTTACTGCGTGGATATTGACCAAGACGCAACGTTTAATAATGCCGGCGGCTCAGTTGCTGGTCTAAACGGCAACTTGGTAATGCTAAATAGCCGTGTATCAGTAGGCTGTGCCTTTAGTGCTAGCAACGGTGATATTTTCTCTGTCGATGCCTGGTATGCCGCGCAAATAGGTAGCGGTGCTGGCACTGACCTAGGAGGGACGTTAGGCCTGACCAATGGCAATGTAATTAATGCGGTGCCGGTTGATAGCACGTTAAGCGACCCTTTCTTCGATCAGGTCGACTATATCGGTGCTATTAAGGACAGTACTTCTAATTGGACAGCAGGCTGGACATTCAAGAGCTTTGTTCAGTAGATAAGCTGGGTTTATTTTAATTTAAAAGGGCGTCTTCGGGCGCCCTTTTTTTTGCCCGTGCTGGCTGCAAGGCCGATGGCTAGAGACTGCCGGCAGTATGGTTGATTCGCTCCCTTCATTGTAATATTTCTGACTTATTGTAGTAATACAACTGTCACGAAGTAGTAATACACTCTGCTCAATTACAGAATACAAGATTCGGAGCTTCATCGTTATGTCAGCTGGACTAACTCGAAAACTACTTATTATTAGTATCGCGGCAGTGGTAAGCAATATCGCCATTGCACAGTCAATAGGTCAACCTAAGATAGAAGAAATTGCCGTTATTGGGCAGTTCGTTCCAGATGAAAAGCGGGGTACCTCCGCTGTTGCTAACGTGATTGGCTCAGAACAGTTCACTAAATCCGGTGACGCTAATATTGCCGAAGGCCTTAAGCGAGTAGCGGGGCTTAGTACGGTAGGCGGTAAATTCGTTTTTATACGCGGCTTAGGTGAACGTTATTCTACTACCCTGCTAAACGGTGCGATTCTTCCGAGTCCTGAGCCGGTTAATCGAGTTGTTCCGCTAGATCTTTTTCCGACGTCTATTTTGGACAGTGTTTTGGTTCAAAAAACCTACTCTGCTCAATACCCTAGTGAGTTTGGTGGTGGTGTCTTACAGTTGCGAACCAAAAAATCTACTGACGAATTTTTCTGGAACGTATCCTCTTCAGTGGGCTTAGAAGACCAAGTAAATTTCGCAAATGGTTTCACTATGCCAGGCGGTGGTAAGGACTGGGCTGGTTATGACGATGGTTACCGTGATATTCCAGGGCCACTGCAGGAAGCCACTGCCGGTGGACAAGAGCTGCGGCCCTTTAGCCGATTCTTAGGCAAGGGTTACACTCAAGACGAACTGCAGACGATAGGTCGCAGTTTGCGCAATGAATACAATCCAGAATTTGATAGTTTACCTGCCAATTATAACGTGCAAACATCGCTGGGTAATTTTCATGAATTAGGCGACAACGGCGCCAAAATTAATTACTTGGCTGCTGTTAATTACTCGAACTCTTGGGATACTGAGCTTATTGAGCGAAACTCTTATAAGAACAGCAGCACCGCCGAAGGCGGTCTTGAAATTGAAGACGACCTCGATTTTGTAGGCACTGAACATAGCATTGATGTTAGTGCGATCGTGACCGCTGGTTTGGATATCAATGAAAATCATAACGTGCGCTTTACTTCAACGACACTTCGCAAAACCGATGACAGAGTCAATGAGCTAACGGGTGATTTGGCTGCTGAGAATATTGTTCGCATTAATGAAATTGAATATATTGAACGACAGCTAATGTCTAACCAACTTCAGGGAGATCACTACTTCCCTAGTATTAACGAGTTGGTGCTCAACTGGCGTTACTCTGATGTGACCGCGACCCGTGACGTTCCTGACAACCGCCGCTATCGCTATGACTTATTGAATGGCGATTATACTTTTTCTACGCGGGCTGATGGCAACGTTAGACGTTTTATGGCTCTGGAAGACAATGCGTCCGACTTCGGTCTCGATGCAACGATGGTGTTCTACGGCCCAGCTAATTCAGTGATTACCGCGCAAGCAGGCTATGTGCAAAACGAGAAAGAGCGTAATTCTGAGATCCGTCGATACACGTTTTTTGATCGCGGCAGATTGGCCAATGATCAGAACCTCCTTCAACAAGATTTAGAAACAGTATTCGCCCCTGAAAATATTGGCCCAGATGGGTTTGAACTCCGAGAATTGACTCGGGCAACAGATAACTATGTTGCCAATAACGAGTCCGAAGCTTTTTATCTGCAAGGAGAGGTGAATATTGATGAACGCTTAAGGGTGATGTTAGGTGCTCGGAATGAGACGTTTGAGCAGAGAGTGGACACTTTTGATCTATTTAATACAGATCAAGCGGTGACAGCGGGGCAGGCGAGCGACGACATTCTTCCAGCTTTCAGCGCCACCTTCATTAATTATGAACACCAGTTCCGCATCGCTTATAGCGAAACTCTGTCACGGCCAGATTTTAGAGAACTATCTCCGGCGGCATTCACCAACCCAGTGACCGGCCGCGAAGTAATCGGTAATCCTGATCTCGAGGTTACCAGTATTCAAAACTACGACTTCCGTTGGGAGTGGTACTTTGGCTTTAATGACTATGTGTCCTTTGGCCTTTTTTATAAAGAATTTGAACTTCCAATAGAATCAACTGTTCGTGCGGGTCCAGCCCAGCAGCAATCTTTCTCCAACGCCAAGAGTGCGGAGAACCAAGGCGCCGAATTTGAATTCTATAAGCGGTTGGATTTTTTAGGAGGTCGATGGGAAGACTTCTACGTGCAGGGAAATGTTTCTTACATTGAGTCTTCGGTCGAAATCAAGGAAGAGGACAAAGGTGTATTGACGAATACTTCTCGAGCGCTGCAGGGCCAGTCTGATTGGCTGTTTAATGCTCAGGTCGGTTATGAACCTTACTCAGGTGTGACGGCGACTTTGCTTTATCATTACTCTGGCGAGCGTATTGCCGAGGTGGGCACCAGTGGCGCACCAGATCTTATTGCGCAGCCAATGGGCGAGCTGAACTTTGTCTATATCCATGAATTTGGTGATGCTTGGAGACTCAATGCGAAGCTGAAAAATATGATGAATGAGCGTATGGAGGTCACGCAGGGTGGGTTTATCACTACCGGGTTTTATCAAGGCCGCACCGCCAGTGTTCAGCTAGACTACACTTTTTAATATTACCGGTTGCAAATGCGATCGGCTAAACGAAAGTTTCTGTTTTTCCTACACTTTTTGCTAAAGACTGCTTGTTATTGTCATGCAAATGTCATATAAAATTGCTTAAATAATCGCAATATCAATGCCATTTCTTGTAGTTAAAAAGTGAAGCACACGATGACTGAATCCACTGTATTAATTGTTGATGATGAAGCCGCTATTCGCGACATGGTAGCAATCACGTTGGACCTTGCCGGGTTTAACAGCATTAGCGCTGCCAACGCCCACGACGCTCATGTCGCTATTATTGATAGCAAACCTGATTTAGTTTTGCTTGATTGGATGCTCCCAGGCGGCAGCGGAATTGAACTAGCCAGGCGCCTGCGCCGAGATGAGATCACTGCCAACATACCTATTATTATGCTTACTGCTAAAACCAGTGAAGATAATAAGGTGCAAGGGCTTAACGAAGGCGTAGATGATTACGTTACCAAACCTTTCTCTCCAAGAGAGTTAGTTGCCCGCATTAAGACGGTTATGCGCCGTATCAATGGCAAACAGAAGGACAAGGTTCTGCGTGTCTTTGACTTGCAGCTAGATCCTACTAGCCACAGAATTTCCATTGAAGACCATCCTGTCGATATGGGCCCTACTGAATTTCGGCTTTTGAAGTTTTTCTTAACCAACCAAGAAAAAGTCTTTAGTCGCGACCATATTCAGGATTCAGTTTGGGGTGGAAACGTATATCTCGAAGAGCGCACAATTGACGTTCATATTCGCCGTTTGCGTATGGCGCTTTCTTCGGTTGAAGTTGCTGCTATTGACTATGCGAAGCTAATCCAAACAGTGCGTGGTGCCGGCTACCGTTTTTCTGTTCGACCTTCTTAATTTGAGCCTAAGCCACTAACAAGTTCTCTGTAGGGATGAAAGTTATAGAGTGAAGTCGCAGGGATAAGGTGGTGAAACAAGGTTTAGAGATAAGCCATCGGCGAGGAAGTTTATGCCGGGTTTGTTGGTACTCTGACACTCTTTTGGCAGTTGTAAAGCTGCCGTATTTGGCACCTTTTAAACTGCCATGTCTTCGGTTTTCAAAAAGTTCCCCTTTCAATGATCTCTTTTTTCAATGCTCTCCTTCCGTAATGTTCTATTCTCCCGATGTTTTACCTTTTATGAGGCTCGTTTTCTAAAAGTGCTTTTACGATCGCCTAGCAATAACTCATTAGTGAAAGGTCCATCAAGAAAGGCTGAAAATATTGGCCTTGCAGCCCTAATTGACCCGATTGTGCGGTGGGGAAAATAGCGTCCACAGTAGCAAAAATAAGGTGGCGGCAGATAAGGCCAGCCATTATTCGGCTAATACGATGCTAATTTCAGTTTTTTCCGAAGGGTTTTCCAATTAGAGATGGGTGATCCTTCGCGCCTCAACCAAGGGAAACTTAAATGCTCAAAACTACTAAGAAGGCTGCAGCCTTTAAATTGGCTTTTGCCGCAATCGCAGGGATTACGTCTGTTACAACAGCGCCTGCAATATTTGCACAAGACGAGGTGTTAATAGAAGAAGTTATTGTCACAGGTTCGCGTATCAGAAACCCGAACCTTACCCAGTCTAGTCCGGTCGCGTCTGTTGACGCCGCTACAATCGAACTAAGTCAGGTAAACGTTGTTGAAGAGTTCCTCCGGGAAATTCCAGGCGTTGTTCCCAGTGTTGGTGGCTCGGTGAATAATGGCAATGGCGGTTCTACGTTCATCAACCTCCGTGGTCTAGGCGACAACCGTAATATCACTCTATTAAACGGCACTCGCGTAGTGCCTGCCGACCTTCGGGGTCGCACTAACCTCGACATCATTCCTGTCGCCTTGCTTGAGCGTGTCGACGTTCTTACCGGCGGTGCGGGTTCTACTTATGGTGCTGATGCTATTTCAGGTGTGATCAACTTTCGCACCAAAAAAGATTTTGAAGGCATAGATTTCCGAGTGTCCCAAGCCGACACCTTCGAAGGCGGCGGTGAATCTAATCGGTATGACTTAACCCTTGGTGGTAACTTCGATGACAACCGTGGTAACGCGGTTATCAGCATTGGTTACACTGACCGTGCAGCGCTATTGCAGGGTGAGCGAGAGTTTGGAGAATTCAATATCTCATCAGTCAGCGGTAATGCTGGAGGCTCTTCTACAACAGTGCCAACACGCTTTACCCTCCCGGGTGCTTCACCTGCTGATATCGCAGCTGTTGTTCCTGGATACACCACCGGCTTCCTCCAAGCGTCTCCAGATGGTTCGGCTTTAGAGCCTTTTTATCAGAACTTCAACTTCAACCCATTAAATTTATTTCAGGTTCCACTAGAGCAGTTTCGCACTTATGGTGCAGCAAACTACCAGGTAACCGATGACGTTGAGTTTTACACGGAAGTTATGTACGCCCAGAGCTCTAACATCACTAACCTAGCGCCTTCGGGTAGCTTTGGTTTTTCTGCATTGACTCCGCTGTCTAATCCGTTTATCCCACCAGCGGCTCTCGGCCAGATCTGTGGCGCGCTGCAAATCGGCGACGCGACTTGTAACGCAGCTGCAGGTGCAACCAGCCAAACTGATCCTGCTTACCAGGAAGTGAATATCAACTACGCTCGTCGCTTCACTGAGCTTGGTCCCCGTACTAATGAACGTCAAACTAGCGTGTGGCAGTTCAAAACTGGTGCCCGCGGTGAAATCACTGACGATTTGGCATGGGATGTATTTTACGCTACTGGCCAATCTGATTTGACTTTCCGTCAGGGCGGTAACGGTACTCGTACTCGGTTAACTCAGTCTGTTCAGTCTACTAACACTGAAACTTGTTTAGACGCTTCTAGCGGCTGTGTGCCTATCAATCTTTGGGGCCCTGAGGGTAGTATTACGCCTGAAGTTGGTGCGTTCCTTGATGTTGGTAACGGCGGTTCAACATTTACTGAGTTAGATCAGTTGCAAGCTTTCATTAGCGGTGATCTGCCATTCTCCTTACCTGGCGTTGATGCGCCTATCTCCGGCGTATTCGGTTACGAGTATCGCGATTACACGGGTGGCCTTGTTAACGAATTGCTGACGCAAACTGCTGGTGAAGTCTTAGGTAATGGCGCTGCTGCACCTAACCGCTTCGGTACTTATGATGTTAGCGAATTCTTTTTCGAAGCCAACATCCCTGTATTGAGAGATGTAGCTTTTGCAGAGGAATTAACGCTGCAAGCTGGCTTCCGTACCTCTGACTACTCCACCACTGGCACCGAGGACACTTGGAAAATCGGTGGTACTTGGTCACCAATTGAAAGTCTCCAGTTCCGCGGTAATTTTCAGAAGGTAACGCGTGCGCCTAACATTAGTGAGCTATTTAACCCGCAGGTGACTGGTCTGGATAATTTCTCTGTTGACCCGTGTTCTGGTGCGGCTCCTAACGGGAATGCTGACCTGCGCGCTATCTGTTTGGCCCAGGGTGCGCCCGCCAACACTATCGGCGGCATCATTGTGGACCCAGCGGGTCAGGTAAACGTCACTACCGGCGGCAACCTGAATCTAGACGCTGAAGATGCAGAGACTTGGACGCTAGGGGCGATTTTTCAGCCTGAAGCGATTCCTGGTTTAGCTATTACAGTGGACTACTACAGCATCGTGGTTGAAAACGCGATCACTAACCCAACCGCAGATGATGTGTTTTCGGGCTGCTTTGGACCGGGTTTTGCTGGTGGCACCCTAGCGATTACCGGTGCTTCCGCTGGAACTGCTGCATGTAGCGGCATCCGTCGTAACCCTGAAACAGGTAACCTGTTCGGTAATGTTGGAACTACTTTCGGTCTGCCACAGGTTCTGACTAACCAAGGCACTTTGGAAACAACCGGTGTTGACGTTACCGCGAACTACTCTTATGACCTTGGCAGTATGGGCACGCTGAACTTTAACGGTGGTCTTAACTGGACTGACCAGTCTTTGTTTCAGGCTAGCCCAACGGGTATAAACCGTGAATGTACTGGTTTTTACAGTGCTAACTGCGCCTCTATCCAGCCTGAGTTCATGGCAACAAACCGTTTAACGTTGCAGAGCAATGTGTTCGATCGCAATGTTGACGTGTCACTGCTTTGGAGATACTTAGCTGAGATGGAAGTTGAACCGGGTTCTGGTAATTTCCAGCCTCAGTTCACTTCAATGGATGCAGCGAACTACTTCGATTTGACTGTTCGCGGAGACATTACTGATGAGTTTCAGTTTACTTTAGGTATTCTAAACATAGCTGACCGTGAGCCTGACTTCGTAAGTTCCAACATCGGTGCAACAGCCTTTAATACGGGTAACGTATATCCATCTACATACGATCCATTGGGTCGTCGTTATTCCCTCACTTTGCGTTACAGCTTGTAATAGGATCTAGCTGGCTTTAATCCAGCTAGAAGAATAAAAAAGGCGAACCTCGGTTCGCCTTTTTTTTTGACTTAAATAACATCTCACCTCGGGGTCATATCAACGAGTTATGACAAAGGTAATCTCTGAGATTAGCAAAATGGCGAGGTGAGTGACGATGTATAAAAGATCACTTTATGCAGACTTCATGTTCGCTTCAGATTACTGCCAATGTTGCGATTATAGGCAAGTTCTCTAACGACACCAAGAAAGTGCATAAGTTGCTTGTTGGTGCAGACATTTTACAATAAATTACGAAATTTGTAGGAAAATGCCCTATAAAAGTGACTTTAGTGACGGTTTTTGCGGTTTTATAGTGCCAATGTCACGACTTGTAACAATTGTTACTATATGTTTCTCCTTAAGGCGTGTAAAATCCGCGCCACGCGAATCATGGTTTTAATTGTGGTTTGCATAAATAAGCCGAGAGATAGAGTACCAAGACTAAAATTTTGGGCTGTATTTTCTCGAATTTCTATTTAAGGGGGAACTTAAATGTTCAAAACTACTAAAAAGGCTGCTGCCTTTAAACTGGCGTTTGCGGCGATAGCAGGAACAAGCTCTGTTGTTATCGCTCCAAGCGCCTTCGCGCAAGATGATGCGATCGAGGAAGTGGTCATCACAGGTTCACGTATTCAGCGTGCAGACCTTTCAGCCGTTAGTCCATTTACGACTGTTTCCGGTGAAGAATTTCAAATTTCCGGTATCCTCAATGTTGAGCAAAAATTGAATGAGCTTCCGTCAATTATTCCATCATTCGGTCCTAGCTCTAACAATCCCGGTGATGGTACAGCGCGTGTCGATCTTCGCGGACTAGGTACTTCACGTACTTTGGTCTTGGTGAACGGTCGCCGCTACATTCCGGCTACACAATCGGGTGTCGTTGACCTTAACTCCATTCCCGCGACGCTAATCAAGCAAGTCGACGTTTTGACGGGTGGTGCTTCTGCTGTATACGGATCTGACGCGATGGCTGGTGTTGTTAACTTTCAGCTGGTGGACGATTTTGAAGGCATGGAAATCACTAGCCTCTATGATATTACAAGTGAAGGAGACGCTGAAAAATATAACTTCGATGTAACTATCGGTGGTAATTTTGACGACGGTCGCGGCAACGCGGTTCTCTATGCTTCCTACATGTCTCGAAAAGCTCTTTTCTCAGACGCACGCGATTTCTCTAGCAATGCCTTAGGAGATCGAACTGTAGATGGCAGGCCAGCCTTGGTTCCTGGTGGCTCATCAGGTGTTCCTGGCACTCGCGTATTTGGCGGCCCAACGCTGCCGAACGGTGATAGTTTGGGGACTTTTGATGTCAACGGTGAAGGCCGTGCTTTTCTTGATCCAGAAGATCGTTTTAACTATGCTCCTGATAACTTCCTGCAATTACCACAGGAACGTTATCTTCTAACGGCCATGGGTCATTATGATCTTACTGATACAGTAGAAGTTTATAGTGAGATGAATTTCTCTCGTAACCTCGTACCACAGGAATTGGCTCCTACACCAGCGTTCACGTCCGTATTTGTGAACCCGAACAGTGCGTTTTTTGGCCCTAATGCCCAAACAGCTTTAAGGGGTGCTACAGCCGATGCAGATGGTAACGTTCCACTTTATATTGGTCGCCGAATGGTTGAAAACGGCTCTCGTCAATCTGTAGATACCCGAGATGCTTTCCGTGTTCTTCTCGGCGCCACAGGCGAAATTACTGATACTTGGTCTTTCGATGCGTCGTACAGCCTTTCTAATCTTGATAACAGTAATGCCCTTAACAACGACGTATCTGCCTCGCGATTTGTTCAGGCTGCAGCCGTTACTGACGATGGTCTTGCCTGCCAAGATACATCTAATGGCTGTGCTCCAATGAATATTTTTGGTGCGGGCAACATCTCACAGTCTGCTATCGACTTCGTAAACATCGGTGCTACGAACATAACCAGCATTGAGCAGGAAATTTTTGGAGCAAGTCTTTCTGGAGACTGGTTCACGCTTCCGACATCAGGCGTGCCTATCGCAGTCGTAGTTGGCTATGAACATCGCTCTGACTCATCTAGCTTTCGTCCAGACAGCTTTCTGTCTTCAGGTGACGTGCTAGGCTTCAATGCGGGCAAGGCTACAACCGGTGGATACAGTTCGTCAGACTTCTTTGGTGAAGTATCAATACCGATTATGCAAGACCAGCCTATGATCGAAGAATTGACTTTCTGGGCCGCGGCTCGAACTTCAGACTACTCGAATATTGGTAACGTTGGATCGTTTGCTGCAGCAATTAACTACTCACCGATTGAAATGCTCAGCTTTAGAGTTGGTTACCAAGAAGCAGTCCGCGCGCCTAACGTATCGGAATTGTTTTTAGGTCAAAGCAACGGCTTCCCCAGTGCGTCTGATCCATGTGCATCTGATGGTTTCGAATCTGCAACTACTGACGTAGCCTTATGTCAAGCAATGGGTGTTGCTGCAGCTGATGTTGGAGTTTTTCAACAGGCTAACTCTCAGATTCAAGGTACCTTTGGTGGTAACCCTGGACTGAAGGAAGAAACTTCAAATACATTTACCGTAGGTGCTGTGATTCGTCCTATGGATGGCTTAGACATCACTGTAGACTATTACAACATCGAAATTGAAGATGCGATTAGTGTTTTGGGTGGCAGTGTGTCGAACGTGCTCGATCTTTGCTATAACGTAGTAAAAGATGCGGCCTCGCCTTTCTGTCAGGCAATCACACGCCGTTCGGATGGCAACGTTGGCCTGGTAAACGTTCTAAACTCTAATATTGGTTTGGTCGAGACTAGCGGTGTTGACCTTAACGTAAACTATGCAACTGAATTGGATTTTGGTATTGGCGGTCAAGGTTCTACTTTGAACGTAACGTTTAACAGTACGTTTCTAGATAAGTTTGACTCGACTCCGGTAGCTGAATTGGCTAATCGCGTTGATGTTTGTGCTGGAAGCTTCGGCAACACTTGCGGTTCACCATACACAGACATCGCTTGGAATACGCGCGCGACGCTGACCTCAGGTGCTTGGACTATTTCAGGTTTACTTCGCTTCCTAGGTGAAGTTGATGACGATCGCATTGAAAACGGCCCTGTTGCTGCTAGCACTTTGGCGGCTCCAAAGATCGATTCTATGTATTACCTCGATCTGAGTGCTGCTTACCAGTTCAATGAGAAAGCTAGACTTACCTTTGGTGTGCAAAACGTTACTGATGAGCTGCCAAATCCAGTAGGTTCTGTTTCTGAGCAGAGTAATACGTATCCGTCAACTTACTCGTTGTTTGGTCCACGTGTATTCCTGAGCGCAAGCTACAAGCTATAATCGCAAGATTTTAGAGGAATCATAAAACGGTGGGCTTAGGCCCGCCGTTTTTTTTGGATAAAGGGAAAGTCATGGCCGATCTTAAAACCCAGCAGTTTCAACAACTACTAGGCCAACTTTTTGTGGAGATTAATAATCATGACACTGCTGTTCTGGGAAAAATTCAGACTCTACTTATCAAAATTCCCGAGGAGCCTAATTTACTGCATCTTGCAGGGCTAGCCAGCGCCGACCAAAATAAATTGAGCGCGGCAATCGATTACCTATCTCGATCTTTATCTCGCCAGTTCAAGCAGCCTGAAGTTCACAACAATTTAGCGAATATTTATGTCAAACAAGGAAACGAAACTCTTGCAGAACAACATTACCGGCAAGCACTGCAGCTAAATTCAAATTTTCAAGACGCACGGAAAAATCTAGGTCTGCTACTTATACCGGTGAACCCGGAGGCGGCATTCATTGAGCTCGATCGAGCTGTTGCTCTAAACTCAAGTGACATCGGCGCACTTACCGGATTGGGCGATGCTCACAAGGCCATGGAAAACTTCGAAGAAGCAAAAGAGTGCTACCAACTTGCTCTCGAGATTAATCCTGATCATGTGACAGCAAGGCATAATCTAGCATTGTGCTATAAGCTAAACGAACAACTAGATCTCGCGACTGAGAGTTATCAACTTGCTCTGAATCTCGCGCCGAGAAGCGCGGAGATTCATTACAATTACGCTAACGCGCTATTTGAGTCTGGTGAACACGAGCAGGCAGAGTTTGAATATCTAAAGAGTCTTGAACATAATCCAGAGTTTGTTATAGCTCATGAAACCCTGCATGAGTTTTATTGGCAAGCAGGTCAGCATGAGAAGCTGGAGCTTAGCTATCAGAAAGCGATCACGCAAACCCCTCGAGACATAGCGCTGCGCTTGTCTTACATAAGTATGTTAAGCGCCATAGGGCGTGGCGAAACTGCGCAGCAGCAGTTAAATGAGGCGTTATCGATTGAGACGACTGCTGCACTTCTTCATGCACAGGGAAGGCTCGCAGCGGATCAACTCGACTATAGTCGAGCCTTGATAGCTTTTACCAAGGCGCTAGGAAAAACTTTTGACCTAGGCATCGCGCAAGACTTAGTGCGATTGCATATTACTCAAGCGAATTATGATTTGGCACAAGCGGTACTTGATCGACTGATGACATTCGCCCCGATGAATCAGCTTACTTGGGCACTTCAAGGTCTTTGCTGGCGCTTGCTAGGTGATGAGCGCTACCATTGGCTTATAGATCATGAAAATCATATCGGCGTTTTCACGTTGCCAGTCCCACCAGGTTATCGCAGCTTGGCCGATTTCCTCGCTGAACTAGAATCTGTGCTGCTGGGAATGCATAAGGCACAGGTTGCACCTTCTCAGCAGACCTTGAAGTCAGGTACGCAGACGCCGGGGCGCTTGTTGCACAAGCGTAACCCCGTTATTGCGAGCTATAGAGAGTCGCTGGAGCAGGTGGTCGAGAGTTATCTACAGCGTTTCTCGCCTGACGAAAATCATCCATTTCTAAAGAGGCTGTCTGTGGTAACTAATAGTCAGTTTAACTTCTCCGGCTCATGGTCGGTGAAACTCAAACCGCAGGGCTTTCATGTTAATCATGTACACCCAGAAGGTTGGATTAGCTCCGCGAGCTACATTTCGTTGCCATATACTATGGCTAATCAAACGAATCACTCTGGATGCATTAAGTTCGGTGAAAGCGCGCTTATGTTAGGCGACCGTGAAATAGTAGAGAGGATTATTAGACCGGTAGCGGGGCAGCTGGTGTTATTTCCCTCTTACACTTGGCATGGCACCTACGCATTTGAAGGTGAGTCTTCCGAATTTAGGCTTACTGCACCCTTCGATGTAGTACCTGCTTGAGAGCAGGGATAATTGCCGGTTTGTTACTCACCTAGCGGGTTCTAAACCAGGATCGGCACCAGCGCGAAGCCAGCCAGTAATAGAAAGACGCTTGCCGCTGGCATAGGGGGGAAGGTAGCTAACCGCGTGTGGCTGCGGCACCCTGAAAACATTGAGAGCGTTGTAGCTGGGTACGAGAGTATCGACACAGTTATCTTGTGAATCATAAAACTGCAGAGCACCACCCCAGTTGGGATTCCAAGAGGGTGTTAAGTTTAAGACATAACCCGCAAGGCGGTGCTTACCGGGCGCACTGTCGTCGTGTTTATTAAGAAAGTCACCGCTGGTGTAGCAGGTCGCTTGAGCATCGGCGAATACTATGTCCCGCATTTGCAGCGTATCGCGCAAATAGTCTAAAAAAGCTGGGCTATTGAGGAACAGGAAAATTTCATTTAGGAAATTTCCGGGCAGCATCTGCTTGTGGTAGATATCGTAGATGGGTATCGTTCTATACAAGTATTGAAAGTGTGCATTCGCTTGCTCATGCAGTTTAGTTGTGAACTTTGCGATTTTCTCCTCACTCCAAGCAGCGCTGATATTGTCATTTAAATCCTGATGTATTCCATCGTGTTGGCAAACAAGATTCCAAGCTGCTTGATTGTCGAGGCACTCGAAAGCAGTCGACGCGGCGTCTTCGGTCAGGAAATTGGGTATATGAACGCGTCCTTTTTCGGCGAATAGTTGTTTCCAGGGGTTAGTTTTCAGGTCTGGCGAAAGAGATAGAGTATTGTTGATTATCATTTCAATAGCCTACCATGCCGTTGCCGTTGCCAGATTAGCATTTTCGCAGAAATAACTTTACTTTTCACTTGCCGGAAATTCAGCGCGTTGATGACTAAATGGTATGCGACAATATCAATACATACAACATGCTTTAGAGCGATCAATGTCAGCAACTATAAGTAGTAATTAACTATGGATTCTTTGGTCCAGCAAGCCGAAGCAGCTCATCTCAGGGGCGACCTCGAGGAAGCTAAGCGGCTCTACGCCGAGCAATTAGACTCTGATTCTCAGGATGTTGATGCGCTCTACGGATTGGGAACGCTGTTCATGCAAATTCAACGATTTACTGATGCTGAATCGTTGCTTTCTAGGGCACTAGCACGCGAACCTGATGCCGCGGAGTTAGCCTATAACTATGCTATCTGTCTGCGAAGCAAGGGAGACAATTCGGCTGCGGCTATGCTCGCTGTTCAAGCAGGTCGTAACGGAGGAGTCGATGAAAACTTCTCGTTAAATGTCTGCAAATTGCTAATCGCCCTTAATCAACCGCAACTAGTACTTACACAGCTAAACCGCTTTCCTCACCGTTCTCAGGCAAGCTACTTACTTCGGGCAGAAGCATTTGGTTTATTGGGAGCTTGGGACCGAGCAGTCGCACTTTTGAGGGAGCTTTTGGAAGCGGACCCTAAGAGCGTTCAGATTGCACAGGAGCTTGCGCTCGCTGCTGGACGATTACGTGATTATGATTTAGCAATAAAGACCTATGCGCATTACCTTAGTTTGATCACCCCAGGCGTCGCTGAATTTGTGAAATTTGCCGACTTATTCCTACTGGCGCGAAAAGTCGATCAATGCGAAACCTATCTGCAATACGCAAAAGATGTGGGAGCCGAAACAACAGAGTTTCATTTGTTGCAAGCAAGGCTGTCGCGTCTCAAAGGAGACTATTCACAAGCGATTGCATCAAGTGAGGCAGCTCTTGCAAAGAATTCGAGTAACGCTGAGGCATGGAGTGTTCTGCTTGAAATTTCACAGCCAGATGCGCTGCCACATTTCATTCGGCGTATTCAAGAATGTTTACAAGAAGGCACTTGGTCAACTTATGAGAAACAGCTAATCGCCTATGTTCAGGCTGATGCACACGCTCGGCTAGGCAATACTGAAGCCGCATTTAATTGTTATATGAGCGCGAATATTCAGCAAAAATTGAGTATAAAAGCGGCCGGCACCGATTATGACCCATCTGCCAATGACTTAGAGTGCGAGAGTACACTTCAACAATTTACACATTACTCTGCGGCTCCGGCCGAGGTGGTCAGCCAAGCAACGCCGTTGTTTATAGTAGGCATGCCGCGTTCGGGCACAACGTTAGTCGAGCGCATGCTGGCTCAGTTATCGATGGTAAAGGCTGGTGGTGAAAGTGAAGCGTTAGGTTTTCTTGTCACTCAATATCAGAATGACGTCGCTTCAGGGAAAGCGCCCTCGCCTGAAAAGATGGCGCGTCGAGATTGGCAGGCACTCGCCGCGCGCTACTTTGAGAAGACCCCGCTTTATTTAGATTCCGAGGGCGTTGGTGCTGCTGGGAATTTCATCACCGACAAGATGCCGCATAATTTCCAACATGTCGGAATGATCCTATCGCTGTTTCCTGATGCAAAGGTGATTCAAATGCGTCGTGATCCGCGCGATGTTTGTTGGAGCATATTTACTCGAATGTTTCCCGAAGGACACAATTATGCGGTCGAGTTTGAATCCCTCGCTCAAACCTACTCGATATCTTGCAGGCATATGGATCACTGGGCGGCACTGGCGCCTGACAGAGTATTAGACATTAGCTATGAAGCTTTAGTCGCGAGCCCCCAAGAGGTGGGGCAGCGGATTACCAATTTCTGCGGGCTAACTTGGAGTGAGAGGTGCTTAGATTTTCACAAGACTGTTGCGACTAGTTTTACGTTTAGCGAATTACAGGTTAGAGAGGCTATAAATGAAAAGCGTATAGGAAGGTGGCAACCTTTTGAAAAACACTTGGGACCACTCATCGATGAGTTGAGGCGACTTGGTTGCTTAAACTAAGCCTTTTTCCTTTTGTTAATTCATGGGCCCTGGCGTTTTTCCAGCCACCGCAGCCGAGATCGGAAAGAACGCTTTACCGCTTGCTGCTCAGATTCAGTAAGATCTGGATGCCAGATCGAAAAGATTAAGACGATTCTTTCTTCTGCGCTTTCATTTCGTGCTTCATGGATAAAAGTGTCGTCAAACGCAGTAATTCTTCCAGCCTCCCACTCGCGGGTCTCATCTCCAACGCGCAACCAGCATTTTTTTGGAATCACGAGCGGTAAATGAACAGTTAGGCTGTGGTTCGATAAACCATAGTGAGGCTTTATATGCTGGCCGGGGCGAAGCAGGGAAAAGAACACTTCAAATGGATTGTCATCGAGTCCATAAAGCGGCGCATCTTTGAGCGCGGCAAGGGTTGTTGGGAAGTGAGCAATCATTTTGGTGTTGGGGGCTCCGTTTACGAATAGATCCAATGCCGTCCAGTTTAACGACCCCACTAGCTCAGAGAAAGACTCGCCAGCTTGGCTGCCTGCGGCGAGGTAAGGACGGCCTAAAGTTCTGATAGCGGGTAATGCATTGAGCAATTCATTCTTAATATCTGTGGCTACTGTTTGCAATCGCTGCGCCCACTTCCAATCGGTAGGTTTTTCAAAACCGCGAGCGGAAATATCAGGAAGATAAAATAGCTGCGGCATTTGCTTTGCATTTCTAAACTGAAAATCATTATTGTGAGTGCGTGTCCATAGCGCCGAAGCAACGCGCCGGCAATCACTGCCTGATCCGACCGACGTTGCATGTAGTTCGGTCAGATGTTCGCGCAGAAGGCTACTGGCAGCCGCTGAGCGCAGTCGAGATTGAATGGGCTGATGGTCGGATTGCCATAAATACAGAATGTTCTCATCGATATCGGCACCAAGCGAATACAATTCGGCCGCACCTCCTTCGAGCCCCTGTTGCTGCAAACAGTAGCCCGCGTAGAGATAAGCCTTTGCTATTGTTGGCGCTAGAGCAAGGCATTGCAGGTAGGCGCGACGAGCATTTTCCGGCGATCCAAACTCTTCTTCCATAACGCCGAGCCGATGGTGAGCTTCGGCATCCTCTGGGCACCGCTGGCAGAGAGTCTGCAGCAGACCAAGCGCTTTGTCATGAGCGCCCTGCGCAAAAGCAAGGTCGAACTGACGCATAATATACTGTACAGAGTGTTGCATAAAACGCTGCCGGACTCTTAAAATGAATGCTGTGGTGGTAATCATAAACGCTTGTCAGGCTATCACAACTGCAATTTGGCCTCTCTTCGGATTCTTGATTTGTAGGCACTATGTTATGGTAGCCTCTTATTTATCGCAGTAAAGACGAGAGCCCATTGCTATGCATAATTTCCGAGGCTTACTATTGAACCCTTCGATAGATCAAGTTGCCATCGGCAGCGAGCTTGCGGAAGTCGGTTCGGTAAAAATCCCGAATTTTTTGGACCAATTTGCTGCTGAACAGGCGTTTACCTGTTTGAATGAACAGGTGGTTTGGGAAATGGCGTTTCGAAATGGGGTCGAGGCTATGACAAAAACCGCAGCCCAACTGTCAGCTATGACGCAGCAAGATCGGCAGGCATTTCATGGTGCTGTCATTGATCAAGCTAAAAGGGACTATCAATTCGCCTACTATCGCTACCCTATGGTCGACGCGTATAACAATAAATTGGAGCCCAAGCTTATGCTCAATGCGATTTTGGAGGCAATCAATAGTTTGGACTCGATCAAATATTTTCGTGAGTTGACAGGTGACGCGCAAATTCGGAAAGTGGAATTGCAGGCTACTCTCTTTGCCCCCGGACATTTCTTAATGAGGCACAACGATAGTGCCAGCACGGCTGATGACAGGCGTTTCGCAATTGTCATTAACCTTACAAAGGAGTGGGAATCGCATTGGGGTGGCATGCTGGAGTTTGTTGATGGTCAACAAGTTACTAAAATACATGTGCCGACGTTTAATACCTGCAGCTTATTTAAGGTGCCGCGCGATCACCAAGTGTCGTACGTTGCTCCTTTTGCGACAAAGCCGCGTTATGCGCTTACAGGTTGGTTGCGAGCTGACTAGTCACTTGGGCAATGGCTAAAATATTAAATAAAGTTAATTTTTGAAATTGGAGAGTTAAACGTGACCGATGAACAGCAGGCTAATCCTTTAGCGTCGATGGCGGGCAAGAAGTTTCTTTACAGGCAGCCGGAAATCCTGACGTATGATTCCCATGGTGGAATTGGGATTACTCCCTCTGAGCGGCCGTTCGATTTCGTAAAAAACGAGCGTGCAATCCCTCTAACGATGGTTGAGATAAGTAGTGCCCAGCGTCATTATCCTATAGTTTTTTCGAACATAGAAAATCCTGTCCCTATGGCAGTTTTGGGCTTGCCGGGTGGAGGCAATCTTTTTATAGATGAGAATGGCCAATGGGATCCCGACTGCTACGTTCCATCTTATTTGCGGTGCTATCCCTTTGCATTTGCTGCACAGGAAGACGGAAGCCGAGCACTTGTCCTTGATCGCGCGGCTGAGACCATTACAGAAGATCCTCGCTTTCCATTCTTCGTTGTCGAAGAACCCTCGCCAGAAGTCAGAGCAGTTATGCAGTTTGTAGGAGAATATGAAGAAGAACGCAAACGCACCGGTGAGTTTGCGCGGCTGCTTGTGAAGCACAAAGTTCTAGACCAGATGCAGGCGAATTATACGATCGAAGGGTCTGACGAACAGAAAGTACTCGCAACCTATGTCGGAATTAACCTTCAAAAGCTCAACGCCCTAGATTCAAGTGTCATTATTGAACTACATGAATCGGGTTGGTTGGCACCAATGTATCTTATGCATTATTCGATGCAGTGCTGGCGTCCATTAAGGTTGCGTGCTGAGTCACAAAATACCTAAACATATTGTCTGTGTGCGATGCCAATTGATGGTATGACCCAGTGGTGAATAAGTGTTGAATCTTAACGATATCTTGCAAGAGGCGTTGAAAGCTTACAAAGTTGGCCAATTCGAAAAATCTCGTCAACTACTAGAGTCGGGGCTCGCAATAGATGCGCATAATCAGCCTTGTTTGTGGGGGTTGATAAAGGTCTGTGATGAGCAGGGAGATGAAAGCGGCAGTTTTAACTGCCTTCATCAATTAGTAACACTACTTCCAGGTGATATTGTTTTGCTTGAGACATTCACCGCTCGGTGCCATACGCCGCAGCAAATGGATCTCGCGCTGGATCTGTATACTGCCTTTTTGCACCGTATTCCAGACTCCGCTAATGGCTACTATAATAATGCCTATTTGCTCGCTCGAGCAGGTAAGCCCTCTGCTGCCATAGCTGCCTATGAGAAATCTATTGCCTTGAATGCCGAGCGCCCCGAAGAAATAGTGCTCAATATTTCAACCATTTACTCACAGCAGTTGCGCGATGATGCAGCCGCCAAATTGCAACTTCAGAGAGCGGTCGATCTCAACTCGCGCTACGTGCCAGCCTACTTTAATTTAGGTTGTTTGGCTGAACAGCAGGGTGATCGAAACGACGCATATGCACATTTCTCTTACTGTCTTGAACTAGATTCTAACTACTTGCCTGCGCTGGCACGACTGGCTGATGCACGGCAATTCAGCGATAAAACGGATCCACTACTTGATAGGCTCACAGCACAAGCCGCGATTAGTGATGACCCTGATCTCCATTTTGCTCTTGGTCGCGCACTCGAGCAATGCGGAGATTTTTCAGCCGCTCTAGCTTATTTTGATAGTGCAAATGCCGTGGATCGATCAATATACAAAGACTATGATCCAGCACTCATCGAAGCAGAGTTCGATGCAATAAAGGAAAACTTTGATGTTAAATGGTTTCGGAAAAACCGATTGTCAGATAGCGCTTCTCCGGTTTTCATCTGCGGCATGTTTCGCTCGGGTTCCACTCTCGTTGAGCAAATATTAGCAGCACATACAGCATTTACCCCTGCCGGCGAGCGAGAGTTTTTTAGTCGTTTGGTGGACACGGAGCTTCCAAACTACCCCCGAGACTGCGACTTGATAACTGGCGTCGCGTTGCACTCTTGGGCGAAGCGCTACAAAGAGGAGTCAGAGCGTATTTTCGGGGTAAATACGCGTGTCACTGATAAGCGTCCTGATAATTTCCTATTCCTCGGACTAATCAAGGCGCTTTTTCCATCGGCTAAAATCATTGTTACCCGTCGAGCCTGGCGTGATATTGCGTGGTCAATCTACACGACCCGGTTTGGTCCCAGTCAGCATTACGCTACAGACCTTAGGTCTATCCGCCATTACATCAATTTGCAGTCCGATCTGATGAGGCATTGGCAAGAGCTCTTTGGCGAAGACATATTTAATGTGGACTACGAGGCGCTTGTGACATCGCCACGTACAGCGATAACTGAACTTTTAAAATTTCTCGAGGAGCCCTGGGAAGATAGCTGCTTGATGTTCAATACGTTAAAAAATACTGTGAGGACAGAAAGTGTTTGGCAGGTAAGGCAACCCTTATACACCTCTTCCATCGACCGTTCGGCCTCGTTTGTGGCGTTGCGGCCAGAGCTCTTTATTTAGCCTAGGCCAAGCAACCTTCCAATTCTCAGCCACTTACGGGTCCATTTTACCGTTAAATGCTCTAGGTCTCTAATTAACTAGATTCGAAGAGGAGTCGTTTAGCCATCCAACTAGTAATATTCGGGGAGTAAGGATTCTCTGAATGACGCGTGCTGGCGCGAGAGTCGCAAGTGGGTGAAAAATTTTTAGAATTGACTGTTGATAAAAGGTTACGATTTTTGCAATAAATCGATGTTTTGATGTTAGAACAAAGGCGAAAACAGTCGAAATCATGAGAATTTATATATAGTTAAGGTACGTGCCGGCTTCATCGTGCACTACATAAGAAAAACAAGAGAAAACTGCCACTGGAGCCAATAGTAGGCATCATATTTTCATTACGAAGTGAAAAACAAAATGTTCAAACTAAATCGCAAGACTTCTGCCTTCAGTGTCGCATTTGCCGTTATAGCTGCAGGATCGGCCGGATTCGCTCAGGAGTATTCGCGCAAGATGATGAAATTGAAGAGCTGGTCGTCACGGGCTCAAGATTAACAAGATCAAACGTCACTTCTTCGGTGCCTCTGGTACAAACCGGTTCTCAAGAAACCGACAGCCGCGGCGCTGCCCGGGTAGAGGGTGTTGTAAATATTTTTCTAGCCCAGATACTGGAGCAGGCAACAACAATGCATACCTTAGTCTATTTGACGTTAGTCGATTTCATTTTGCAGGTATCAACCTCAAGTTCTAAAACAGACGCAGGACTTTGAATAAAAAGGGGGAGCTAAGCTCGCCTTTTTTTCGACTGTTGGAAATCAACTCTGACTCATTTTAATGCCTCCCTAGCTTTGGCAATGTAAGTCAATCGAACTCAATCATTCCTCCTTACGTTTGATTAGCTGCGACTTTTGAGGAATAGATTAATGTTTCTGTCTGCGTATCCCATAAGGTATATACTTCTACTCGAATTTATCGCAGCCTCATTAGGAGACGCTACCCATGAAAAAAGAAACTATTGCTATTCACGCAGGCTATACAACCGACTCGGCGACTAAGTCGGTCGCCGTGCCTATCTACCAGACAGTCGCCTACGAGTTCGACAATGCACAACATGGCGCTGATCTTTTCGACCTCGCCGTGCCTGGCAATATCTACAGCCGCATAATGAACCCGACCAACGACGTGCTCGAGCAGCGCATGGCGGCAATGGAAGGCGGTATTGCTGGCCTCGCAGTGAGCTCCGGTATGGCTGCGATCAACTACGCGATCCTTACGCTTGCGAAGACCGGAGACAATATTGTCTCAACTCCGCAGCTCTACGGTGGCACTTACACACTGTTCGCTCATATGCTGCCGAGCCAAGGTATAGAGGTTCGCTTTGCTGAAGACGACTCTGCTGAAGCTATAGAAAAGCTTATCGATCAAAATACTAAAGCGGTTTACTGCGAGACTATTGGAAATCCAGCTGGCAATATTATTGACCTTGCGCCTGTCTGTGAGGCTGCTCATCGCCATGGGGTGGCAGTGATCGTCGACAACACAGTAGCGTCTCCCGCCCTGTGTAATCCTATCGAATTTGGAGCAGATATTGTTGTGCATTCGCTAACAAAATACGTCGGCGGCCATGGTACGACTATCGGAGGCATGATTGTTGATTCAGGCAAGTTCCCTTGGGCTGAGCATGCGCAGCGCTATCCTGAGCTAAATCAACCAGAGCCTTCCTATCATGGTGTGGTCTATACGCAGGCGTTTGCGGAGGCCGCGTTTATAGGCAGGGCGAGAACAGTGCCGCTTCGAAATACTGGTTCAGCGCTTTCACCAATGAGTGCATTCATGATCATGCAAGGGCTCGAGACTCTTAGTCTGCGAATGGAGCGTCACTGTGAAAATGCCATTGCTGTAGCGGAGTATTTGCAAAGCCATGAGAAGGTAGATTGGGTGAGTTTTGGAGGCCTGGAAAGCGACTCTCAAAACGCAATGGCAAAGAAATATTGTGGAGGAACTCCAGCCTCTCTTATGACATTTGGTGTTAAGGGTGGCTTCGATGCGGGCGTTAAATTTTATGATGCCCTCAGGATGATTAAGCGTTTAGTTAATATTGGCGATGCTAAATCCTTGGCTTGTCATCCTGCATCTACTACTCACCGTCAGCTGTCGCCGACCGAGCAATTGGCAGCAGGCGTCAAGCCTGAGGCGATTCGTCTTTGTATAGGTATAGAGCATATCGATGATATTAAAGCCGACCTAGAACAAGCTCTTAACGCGGTATAGGGGCTATTGTCCCAGTTAGCAACGCACGCCCATTATAAGGCGTGCCTCGCTAGCGCTTGCTAAGCCGCGGTCATGGGATTTTGCTTTGGCAGCAGTAAATTCAACTTGATTCGCATTGTCGATGGCTAAGTTGCCATTTTCACTAAGCAGGTTATTCTCAAACCCTATTCGGCAATGACCACCCAAGTCGATAGCTTCGGCCATACATTCGCTCTCACTTTGTCCGAAGGCGCAGACTGACCAAGAATAATGTGGTTGTAGAGTCTCAATTAAGGATGATAATTCTTTTGGATCAGACTGCTGGTTTTGTGAATATTTTCCCAACACAAGCAGCACGCTTGGGTTATCGCTATGAATGACGCCTCGCTGTACCAACCTTGTAAAGTGTTCAATATCAGCTTCTGAATAAAGAATGAACTGGGGAGCAATTTGACTTCGGTAAAGCCATTCCAAAAATCGAGCTACCTCTAGATCGTCTCCAGCTACTGGTATCAACTCAGCGATAGCGATGGAAACGGCTTCAGGCTTTAACTGTTTCACACAGTCCATCTGCTCAACCGGTTTATACTTTCCGACCGCTTCAGTGGTGACCTGAACAATCATTTCGTCCCCAACCTGCGCCCTAACTTTGACAATTGCGGCCCGATAACGCTCAGGGTCTAAAGAGTGTTGATCTTGCGCGTCCCGCACATGGAGGTGGATCATTGACGCACCTGCCTCTTGGCACGCCCTGGCCGTTGTAGCGAGTTCCTCAGGCGAGATTGGCAATTTCCCATGGTCCATTTTAGTTTTGCGAGCCCCGTTTGGAGCGACAGCGATTATTATTTTGTGGGCTGTGTTATTTGTCATTAGTTATTTTGGTAATTGCGAGGTTGATAGATGATTCTAACTTATTGCATATCTCTAAAACTTGTTTTTCGGTAATAATAAATGGCGGTGCAAGCAAAATGTGGCAACCTTCCCTGCCATCGATTGTGCCTGCCCCTGGGTAACAGATAAGCCCTTGGCTTAGGGCTGCGTCTTTGATGTGTTGATGCAAATTTAGCTTGGCATCAAAAGGCTGTTTAGTATCTTTGCACTCAACAAGTTCAACTCCCCAGAAAAGACCGCGTCCTCTTATGTCTCCGATATGCGGGTGGGATGCAAATGTCTCGACTAAGCAGCGCTGAAACATGCCTCCAAGGTCGTTGGCCCGATCTAAGAGGTTGTTGGCTTTAATGACTTTTTGCACAGCAAGAGCCGCTGCACAAGCTATTGGGTGGCCTAGATATGTATGTCCGCCCAAAAATGCGCCACTGCCATTGCTGATTGTTGAAACTATTTCCGCAGAGCAAAGCATGGCACCAATGGGTTGGTAGCCAGCACCAAGGCCTTTTGCGACCACAATAACATCAGGTTCAAATGACTCTTGTTCGCAGGCATACATCGACCCTGTTCTACCCATGCCACACATCACCTCATCGGCGATAAGTAGGATGCCATACTGATCGCAGATCTCTTTGATGCGGAACCAATAGCCAGGCGGAGCCACCTGAACACCAGCAGTTGCCCCACCGACGGTTTCCGCCACAAAGCCTACTATAGTGCCAGCTCCTTCGTGCAAGATCAGGGTCTCCAATTCGTTCGCTATTCGACCTCCATAGGCCTCCAAAGATTCATCTTGGCGTTGATCTCTATAGGAGTAACAAGGGCTAATATGAAAGCCCTGGTTGAGTAGACCTTCGAAAGGTTTTCTTCGCCAAACATTACCACTAATCGATAGCGCGCCTAAAGTATTGCCATGGTAACTCTGCCGTCTGGAGATAAATTTTGTACGCTTGGGTTCACCTTTGTCGAAAAAATATTGTTTAGCTATTTTTAGTGCCGACTCGATAGCTTCGGAGCCACCTGACACAAAGTAGATGTGCTCGATACTATCTGGGGCTTGTGCGACAAGCGTGTGCGCTAGTTCTTCAGCGGGCTCGGAGGTGAAGAATGCAGTATGGGCAAAGGCAAGTTTTTGAGTTTGTTCGATGATGGCCTGAATGACGTCAGGGTGAGCGTGTCCTAGGCAGGAGACCGCCGCACCGCCCGAAGCATCAATATAGCGTTTGCCACTTTTATCAATCAGATAGGCACCGTCACCAGCCACTGCGATGGGTAACGTCGCATTAAGTTGACGGTGAATTATTTTAGATTCGAGTGACATGAATTTTCCTAGAGCCTAAGCCCTGTTGAAAGCCTGATAGAAATCATGGAAAAGCTTATTAATAGAAGCGTACTAAAAAGTCCGGTCGGACCTGCTTTAGAACACCAAGTTAAGATTCTTGTGTCGGCTCACCCTCTTTTAGTCAGCGCATGATCGATGATAGCAGCATTAATAACAGTAGCGTCAACGCCAGTGCGTCTCAATCGTACAAAGTTCTGGTGATGCCTACAGAGCTGGAACAGCGTGCATTTTAGATGCTAAGAGCGGCATTAAAAGTGAGAGTCCTTTGAACACAACAGGCGCAGTTCAAGGTCTAGTAAAGACTTCAACACCAAGACAGTTTGGCGGACAGATCTGTAGAAGATTTATAAGTCAAACTGACGGATGCAGCTATCATTATAAGAAGCTTCAGCGAAGTGAGTTTGGGTATCGGCAAAACATAAACATAAACATAAACGGGAAAAGAAAAATATTATGAACAATACTCAATTGAACCCATTCGCTTGTGGTTACCACGGCGCCGTGAAATTAATTATCGCCAGCTCGTTAAGTCTTGCAGTATTGGTTAGTGAAATTTCTCATGGCCAAGAATCAGAGTGGGAGCTGGAGCGCGACAGAGAGGGTATTCAAGTGTTTACTCGCTCGATTGAAGGCTCCCCTTACAAAGAAGTGAGATCTGTAAGTCGAATCGAAGGAGTGAGTTTAACCTCTCTGGTGGCGCTTATTGAAGATGCTGAGGCTTGTCCGCGGTGGGCTGACAAATGTGCAGAATCCTATTTGCTAAAAAGGTTTAGTGAAACCGAGTCATTGGTATACACCCACAATGACATGCCTTTTCCCATAACAGACCGTGATGTTGTAGTTCGAGTTAGGTGGGCGCAAAACCCAGAATCATTGCAAGTGACTATGCAAAGCAGTGCGGTGAGCGAGGGGGTTGAGAAAAAAAGAGGCCGGGTTAGGCTGACGCAGGCTAATGCAAGCTGGCGTTTTACGCCTCAGCTGGACGGGTCTATCAAGATATCGAATCGAGCTCATATTAATCCTGGATCCAATATTCCTGGGTGGTTTACTAATATGTTGTTAGTAGACACGCCCTTCAAGACCATGAAGTCTTACCTTGCAGAGGTGGTTAAACCAAAATATCAGTCAGCTCAGATTGGTTTCATTCTAGAGATCAAGGAGTCTCAGCGGTCTTGTGCGGAAACTAAATCAGGCTCTAAGAGGATTAGAGAGGTCGGAGAGAAAAGCTAGGGACTGTTAAGGAGGGTATAAATGAGATTTCCATGGCCGTGGAATTGTATTTGCAAATGAGAATCATTCGCATTAAAATAGCACTTCTTAAAATGATCATTCACCGGCCAACGCGCAAAGGCTGGAAATCCCCCTGGAGGGCTAAATGACTAACAGAATTTTACTTGAAATCGATTGTGCTGCATTTGAGCGGTTATTGGCTTCTAACGAAATTTCCCTAGCCGAGTTTCGATGCGCTAACGCTCAAACTAAGCAACAGGTACATGATATGTACCTCAATGTTATGCGCGGTCAGGTTCAGCTTAGCCCCGGTTTATAAGGCAAGGCATATTCCTGCGGGCTCAGGGGAATCCCTTAAAGAGATTCTGGGGGTGCTATGTGGCGCTTGCTTTGCCACAGCTCCTGTGGGAATCTTTTAAATATACCTATATAAATATTTGCGACTTATCCTTTTTACATTTAAGCGAATCCAATGGCTCATTCAGATGACGAAAACATGCATTCCCACGACGGCGATCATGGTCATTCTCACGATCATACCGAGCCGCCGCCGGAGCTCGAACTCAAAGTTAAGGCACTGGAAAGTTTGCTGGTCGAAAAAGGCCTAGTCAATCCTGACGCTCTTAACGCCATTATCGACAATTACGAGCATAAAGTTGGCCCTCAAAACGGGGCAATCGTGGTGGCTAAGGCCTGGGTGGATGCAAGCTTCAAAGAAGCATTGTTAGCGGACGCTACGGCCGCAGTATCTGAGCTTGGTTACTTTGGCAGGCAAGGGGAGCATTTGCGGGTTGTTGAAAACACAGATGAAACTCACAACTTAGTCGTTTGTACTCTTTGCTCATGCTATCCATGGACTGTTTTAGGTCTGCCTCCTACTTGGTATAAGTCAGCACCTTACCGTGCCCGGGCCGTTAGTGAGCCGCGCCAAGTTCTGGCTGAGTTCGGCACTTCTTTGCCTGGCAGCACGAAGGTTCGAGTGTGGGATTCAACTTCAGAGATGCGTTATTTAGTTATGCCCCAGCAGCCAGCAGGGACGCAGCACTGGAGTGAAGAAAGGTTGCGATGTTTGGTGACGCGCAATTCGATGATTGGCGTTGAGTTGGCGAAATCAGCTGATGCTGCGTCGGAGCAAGACCAATGCTAGCAGATCAAAAACAATGAAAGGTGGGCACGATCTTGGCGGCCGGCAGGGGCTAGGTCCAATTAGTCCTGTGCCAGAAGCAGAAGAACCTGTCTTTCATACTGACTGGGAGCGCAGAGTATTTGCCATGACTTTAGCCACAGGCATGCTAGGTCAATGGAATATTGATGAGTCTCGATTTGCACGAGAATCCCAGCACCCCGCTGACTACCTTAGAAATAGTTATTATGAAAATTGGCTTGTAGGCATTCAAAACTTATTAGTGAAAAAAGGTTTACTGACAGAGGGGGAATTGGCGGCAGCTTGCATGATAACGGATGGAGCCGAAGAATTGAGAGTGCCAAATTCAGAGGAAGCAATAAAAATTTTAGGAACCGGTGGCCCCACACTGATGCCAAGTGATGGTGAGCCTGAGTTCAGTGTTGGTGATGCGGTGCGGGCGAAAAAAATACACACCAAAGGCCATTCGAGATTGCCCACCTACGTCCAAGGCTCTGTCGGGGAGATCGAAGAAAATTACGGGTGTCATGTGTATCCAGATAAGAATTCAGCAGGCGAGCGCAGCGGCGAGTTTTTGTACCGCGTACGTTTTTCCAGTGCCAGTTTATGGGGCTCAAGTGAAGACAATAGCGAAGTACTTATCGACCTTTGGCAGCCCTATCTAGAAAACGTTGAGTAAATATGTCAAAAGATAGAACCTATCCCTTTCAACCCTGTGACAATGAGGGGCCTGTGTTTAAAGAGCCATGGGAAGCCCAAGCCTTTGGCATGGTTGTGGCGCTTCATCAGTCCGGTGCGTTTAGTTGGGAGGAATGGGCGACACATTTAAATGCTGAAATTACAGCGGCTCAGCTACAAGGTGACCCAGATCTAGGCGACTCTTACTACCGGCATTGGCTGCGAGCGCTGGAGAAAATAGTAAGCGAAAAGAAGCTATCAACAACGGCAGAAATATCGGCCCGGGTGAAAAAATGGCGCTCAGCTTACATTAATACGCCCCACGGCCAAGCCATTGAGTTGGCTAACGCATCCAACTAGCGTAGTTATTGCT